>OGLJ01000004.1_pt1 | contig 290279 bp, 263 predicted proteins | sample 1572801 | NCBI WGS metagenome assembly OGLJ01 (sample SAMEA2581877, study PRJEB24529) | metagenome | biome: Human gut stool | place: China | collected 2011
TGGCCCGAAAACAGACCCCACGGCAATTCAGAGCCCTACCAAGAATCATTTATATAATCTTGATAAACAGCGTTTTATATTTTCAAATATGGCATTACTGAAAATTACCATCTCTCGAAATCTTAGGCTACTTGGAGAGTAGCGTAAAAAGGTAGGAGAATGGTTATTACCCGGTTGTAGAGACGGGGCATGCCCCGTCTCCCACCGTCTGGGAGTAATTTTAAATACCATTTTGAAGGGATGAGACGGGGCACGCCCCATCTCTACAGGGATACACACAGGTTATGAGACATGGCGGAATGATACCGAAAACAAGGAGTCGTTTCGCCCGCATCACCGTGTCTATACGTCTAGGAAAAAATGGAAAAATCAAAGAATAGAGAGGGTCAAACACCAATAATGAACAAACAAGCGGATCTATTCGCTTGTTTTTAGCTATTTTTTATTACATTTGCGCCGTGAAAGAATACGCTACTCTCCAAGTAGCCTCACCCCGCTTGAGATTCATAATTATAGACACCGCCAAAGCAGGCGCTATTAACCTCCGTCATTTTCCCTAAAGAGAAACTCCTTAAATAAATTTGTGTTGTCTTGATAGATTTATGCCCCAATAGTTCGCTGATCATTTCAATCGGGACATTTTGTTCTTTTAATGTCATGGCAAAAGAATGGCGAATCGTATAAGAGGTGACATCCGAGGTAATTCCCGCAAATTCTTTCAACGCTTTTAAATTCCGGTTAAATCGAAATAGTGCCGCATTGTATTCGAGGTATTCCTCACGCCCCTCTCTGGTGCCACTCAGAAAGGGAAATAAATATCCGGAATCTCGCACTTTCTCTCCTGACAATTCCTTATACATTGTCTCGGCTGTCTCCAAGATCTCCAGTCTCATCGGTGTCCCGGTCTTCTGACGGTTGTAATCTAATATACCGTTTTTGATATTACCGGTCTTCAAGTGGGCAAAGTCAACGAAAGACATACCCCCAAACAGAAACATCAAGCAAAGCGCCAACTGTGTCTTTCTCTGCTTCCCATCCTCCACCGGGACTGTCATCAAACGGTGTAAATCCTCGATAGGCAAGGACTTCTTACGCTTACTTTCCACACCCGTAAAAATCCCCTTGAATAAAGTGGGAATAAATTCCGCCTTACCGTTCTCCACCGCTTTGTTATAGATACAACGCAAACGCCGCATATAAGTGGAAATCGTATTGCGCATACAGCCGTTCTCCAATAAATAAGCCTCGTACCGGCGAAGATTATCCTTATTAATAGCCGAGTAAGCTATACAGTCGGTTCCGCTATACCTTATAAAGGAGTTTAATGCGTCTTGATAACTCTTAGCCGAGGAATATCGCTTTTCTCGATTCAACTGGGCTATATACTCCCTCATACCTTCTACAAATCCTTTCTCATCCATATCCCTATTTTAAATACTGTTTTGTAAATGAATGAACAAATGTATTTAAAAAGAGATCCCCTTTACCCTATCTCACGAATGAGAATAGTAAAGGGGGAAGACTAAAGTTATTTCTTCAATTTTATCTCGATAACACCATTACGACCTTTCTCTCCAAATTTAGCGATCGCCTCGTTTCCTTTGTACACATTCATAGACGCAATATGATCGGGATTCAAATTGTCCATCCTCTCTTTAGATGATTCCACTCCATCGATGTAAACAATACCGGAGAAAGAGGATTTTACCTTTGATGCCTCCTTAACAGCCTTCTCATTGATATCTATGGCTTTCATGGCCTCCTCTATGGTTCGGTTGATCTCCGGTTGGATCTTCTCCATTTCGGCGGCAATAGTCTCATCTATCTTGGCTGCCTCTATCGCCGCTTGCACAGCCTTGTCGATCTCAACTTGGTGTTTCGCCATTTCCGCAGAAACGATCTCGTCGATATTCGCCGCTTTCACAGCCTCTTCGACCGCCTTGTCAATCTCCGGCTGGTATTTCTCCATCACGGCCGAGACCTTTTCCTGTATCGCTTGCATATCTTTTTCAGAAACGACCGAATCCCTCGCGAGGGTCTCAACCTCTACATTTCTTTTAGGCTCTTTTTTTTCCTGAACCGGAATAATTTCGCTAATTTTGACACTCGAAATCTTCTCCAATTCGTGAGAGATTTCCGGACGGGCAAAGGCTACCACCGTTAAGGCTGCCAACGGGAGTACATACAGATACTTCAACCGTGCCCATGGACTTGATTTTTGTTTTAACATCATAGCTATTCGCTTTTTAAGTGAACTGTGATTAAAGCTGTTGGCCATAGAAGTGAAGCGCTGTGCACCAACAGCTTTTTTGATTAATAATAATTGATATCTTTTTGCGTCGACGCCTTGATTTAATACGCTCTCGTCGGCCTCGTATTCATGGATATTTTGCAATTCCTGTCTCAACAACCAGACAGATGGGTTGAACCAATGGAACAGGATACAAATCTCGGAGATCAGCAGATCAATGGAATGACGGGCTTTTATATGCGCCATCTCATGCGTCATGATCTCTATCCCACTTTCCTCAAAATCCTTCCGGCTTATTACGATCGTTCGCATCCAACTGAACGGGACGACTGGTTGGTCCGTAAGAATCAGATGGATTCCGTCCACCAGCTTCGGTGTACCTTGTCTCATCAACCGAAACAAGGCATAAAATGAATATGCGAATTGACAAAGCGTTAATATCCCTCCAATTATATAGGCTATCACCATAACTCGTAACCATACAGGTTGGCTAGCGGATTCTGCCGACGTTCTCATGGAAACCGCCGCTAGCAAATTCTCCAAATCCATGACCGGACGCTGAATGGCCGTCGCTTCCTCCAAAGTAATCTCACAAAATGGGATGATAACCGAAAGCATGATCAAGCTTAATAAAGCGATCCGGTTGAAACGATGGAAGGTATCACGGCTCAACAATAGCTTATAAAACAGATAAAATATCGTCAAGCACACGGATGATTTAAGGATATATACAAAGAAGATTCCCATATTCGTTCTTATTTACGATTCCCTTGTTCTACATCATCTATTAGTTTTCGCAGATCATCCACAGAGATATCCTCTTCCTTGATCAGCGTAGAGACAACCCCCAGATAAGAATTATTGAAATACTTAGCGATCACATTTTTCAACGTACCGTTGCTATACTCCTTTTCTGTTAAGACCGCATAATATTGATAGCTATTCCCGAAATTTTTATGGGCGAGGAAACCTTTCTCCTCCAAGCCTCGGACAATCGTAGAAAGGGTATTGAAATGAGGTTTAGGCTCCTCGTAATATTCAAGTAGCTCCTTCACGAACAATGGGCCTTTCTGCCAGAACCAGCCCATGATTTCTTCTTCTTTCGCCGTAAGTCGTTTCATAACCTTATCTTGTTTGCGACAAAGTAACTAAAACTTTTAGTTGCCAAACTAATTCGTATAGTTAATAAACTAAAAGAGATAGTTTATTCATTGATCCAATCAAAAAAGCCGCCCCGGGAATGTCCGGGACGGCCTTTATTATATCCAGATGTTTGAATGATTAGGCGACAGGAATCGTTCCGCCAATCAAGATCACAACCAATAAGGCCAAGATAGCGTATAACTCAGGGAATACGGCCATTACCATCGTAGCACCGAATACGTTGTGTCCGGCACCAACACCAGCGATACCATTCGCACAAACTTGAGCTTGGCGGATTGAAGAGTAAAAACCAGCGAAACCTAACACTAAACCAGCGCCGAAAACAGCCGTAGCGGCCAACATGGAAATATCAGCGACCAAGAACTTCTGCATCATAAAGTAGCCCACGAATCCATACAAACCCTGTGAAGAAGGCAACGCACTTAAAGCGATGTACGTACCCAGAGCATCCGGATTTTTCTTCATCGCACCTACCACCGCATTACCTGCGATCGTAACACCATAACTACTGCCGATAAAAGTTAAACCTGTCATCAACGCAATACCTACATAAGCTAATAAAATTGGTTCCATAATAAAATGTGTTTTTAAATTATTCTTTTATTGTTTTATTTTCTCGTTTAATTGTTATGCTTTTCTGAATGGCTCATAAGCCTTACCTCCACCTTCGAACTCTGCGTTCTTGTAATATTCCACGAAGATCAAACGAAGCGGGTGTACCAAGGAGCTGATCGTACAAAGAGCGATATTGATGGAGTGACCCACTAACAAGATCAACAACATACAAATCGCACGTGCCACGATATTCATACCGTCTGTCATCGTAACCGCCAACGTATTAAATACGCCACCCAAGATGGAACCGGTCAGACCGATAGCGAACAAACGAATGTATGATAACGTATCACCCAGCAATCCGGAGGCCATATTGTACGTGTTCCAAAGTCCGGTACCAAAGTTCAAGAATACGTTCTTGCCCGGTGTATTGTACAGATAAGCGACAACCAGACCCAAGATGGCGATTCCGTAACATACCATAACGACAGCGTTCGGCAAGTGAACGTTTAACATCGGAAGTCCGAACGCCAATGCCAAGGATATGATCACGAACACCCAAGCGAACGGAGCGATACTGTGTTTCGTTCCTTTCTGTATCTTGATCTTGTAAGCAGCGACACATTTACCGAATATGATCTGTACCAAACCGATGACAATAGAGAATGTCATCAAGTTGTCGCTATTCACAAAGTAGTTCTTGATCTTTGACAAAGCCGGGATATCCGCCAAGGCCACTCCGAAGAAAGATCCCGTACAAGTACCCACCAATAAGGCGGCGAAACCTAAATACTGGAACAAGGTCAAATAAGGCTTGAAATCCGGGTTCACCTTCTTCTTCAAGATCGTACAAGCGATCATGACCAGCAAACCGTATCCGCCATCGCCGAAACAAAGTCCGAAGAACAGCATAAAGAACGGGGCGAACAACGGGGTCGGATCAAGTTCACCGTAATTAGGCAAGGAGAACATCTTCGTGATAGGCTCGTACAGCTTACTGAATTTATTATTCCGTAACTTGATAGGCACCTTATCCCCATCCTCGATCTCTAATTGCTGGAAGAAATAACCTTGCTTATCCAGCTCGTGCTCCAAGGCCGGAGCGTTTTCCGTCGGCACCCAACCTTCCAACAGCATGAGCTTATCACCCGCTTGCCGGTCTGTCTGCACTAACGCATTAGAAAGATTAAACTCGTCCTGCAGGTTCTTATCGAATTCCTCCAACGTCTTATAATCCTCCACGGCACGATGTTTTAGCTCATCCTCCACATTCTGGATATCCTTGGTACGTTGATCCAGACGGGCACGCAACTTCGCCAATCCTTGAACCGGCATCTTCGGACGTTCAGCGTCTATATCGATCAAGGTACCTTCCTTGGTAATCGTGATAAAATACGTCACCGATTGGAAGTTATTGATCAGAATGGCGTTATACAGCACGCCCCATTCCGGCTCGTACTTAGCGGTAGGACAGGTAAAGAACGTAACATCGTATCCCGCTCTTTTCAGACGGTTGATATTCTGATAACTGAACTCACCCCATATTTCCATATAAGCCAGATCCTTCTCGATCGATTGCTTGGAAGCGATCAATTGCGCTTTCTTATCTTGCAATTCCTCTATCTTACGCACCAACTTCAAGCCTTCCTCTTTCGTCAACTCACGGGCCGGGGCAAACTTAACGTCTTTCTCCGCCGCATGGAGGTTCTTAAAGTAACGCATCAGCGTATTGATCTGTTTACGCTCAGCCAGAAGCTCTTGCAACCTCTCGTTATCCATCACGGAGTTTGTCTCCTTGATATGGACGACACCTAAGTCACGAAGCGTAGAAAGGAACGTATCATACTCCTTATGGTACACCATAAAGGCATATTTACTCATCTTTACTATCATACCTCGGCCTCCTCTTTTTCTTCTTTTGCCTTACGTTTCTCCTGATTGGCTCTCATGATCTTCTGTGAGGACTTAGAAAGACTCTCCTCGTCTTCCATAAACCGTTTCACCTTACGGATCGCATCCTTATAACCCGGAATCTGTACCTTCTCAAACAGGTTCACCTTCTGAGTGGTCTTTTTCCTAGCATGCTCCAACAACTCCAGCTTCATGCCCGAGAACTCCGCCTCGATACCGGTACGAGCCAGCTTTTTCAGCAACTCGATACCATCCGTATACCATGCGGGGGCATTAAAGAGACTATAGTGTCCGATCTCGAACTTAATCTCGTCCAATAACGGGACGATCACGCCGGCGATCTTCTTCGTGGAGAGCGTAACGTCCTTCACGGAGATCAGCTCCGGATTGAACTCGTTCCACAAAGCCACCATATTCTCGTAACTCTGAATCTCTCGTTCTAGCTGAAGTTCCAATTTATTCACTTCGTCCTTGGTCCGCTTCACCTCGATACGCAGGGCGCTCTCCTTGCTCTTGATCGTAGGCAGGGAGCGTTCACGCATCTTCAGTTGCTTTTCCAATTGCTGAAGAGAGGTTTTATTATATTGAAACTTTATTGCCATGTTTATTTAATTTACTTCCAGTACTTATCAACCAATCCTTGTTTGATATTTACCTCCTCCGGGCTGAAATATCTAGCGAACAATCCCCAAGCTACGTCCAGCATCTCCGTCGTATCCAAGTTTACGTCGATAGCCAACAGCTTAGAAGAATAATCCTTGGCGAAAGACAAGGTACGGTTGTCGTAGTCGGTCAAGTCGAAACCGTTCTCCAGCTTGGTCTTAGCGTTGGCGGCATCGGCATACAAACGTACGGCGGCGTTCATTACCTGTGGATGATCCTCACGGGTCTTCTTTCCGGTTACCAGCTGTTTCAAACGAGACAAGCTTCGGAACGGATCGACGATTACCTTACCCACATCGCTATCACGACGCAAATACAACTGACCTTCCGTGATATAACCCGTATTATCAGGTACGGCATGCGTGATATCACCACCGGATAAGGTCGTTACGGCGATAATCGTGATGGAACCTCCCGCCGGGAATTGAACGGCTTTCTCGTAAATCTTCGCCAAATCCGAATACAAGGAACCCGGCATAGAGTCCTTAGACGGGATCTGGTCCATACGGTTTGATACGATCGCCAAGGCATCGGCGTAGTTGGTCATATCGGTAAGCAATACCAAGACCTTCTCGTTCTTCTCCACGGCGAAATACTCAGCGGCGCTCAACGCCATATCCGGGATCAAGATACGCTCTACGGACGGGTCCTCGGTCGTGTTGATAAAACTAACGATACGGTCTAGGGCACCGGCGTTACTAAATGTATTCTTAAAGAACAGGTAGTCGTCGTTCGTCATACCCATACCTCCCAAGATAATCTTATCGGACTTTGCACGCAAGGCTACCATCGCCATAACTTGGTTAAAAGGCTGGTCGGGGTCGGCGAAGAACGGGATCTTCTGACCGGTTACCAAGGTATTATTCAAGTCGATACCGGCGATACCCGTAGCGATTAATTCAGAGGGTTGTTTACGACGTACCGGGTTCACGGACGGACCACCGATCTCGACCTCACGTCCCTCGGGGATCGGACCGCCATCGATAGGCTCGCCATAAGCGTTGAAGAAACGTCCGGCTAACTGGTCACCTACTTTCAAGGAAGGGGCCTTCCCCATGAATACCACCTCGGCATTCGTACGGATACCTTCCGTTCCGGAGAATACCTGCAACGTCACCTCGTCGCCGATAATCTTTACCACCTGAGCCAGCTTTCCGTCTACAGAGGCCAACTCATCATACCCAACTCCCGTTGCTTTCAGCGAACAGGTAGCTTTTGTGATCTGGGTAATCTTCGTATATATTTTTTGAAATGCTTTTGTTGCCATAACTCTTTTAATTTTCGATTCTCTCCTTCAAAAGTTCATCCAGTTCCGTATTAAACTTCTTGAATTGGTCACTCTCATATTCCGAATAGTTCATCTGCTTAAAGATGTTGATCATCTTCTTAAAGTAGTCCATAACCTCAAGGAAGTTATCAAACTTAAACTCTGAACGGCAAACATTTACGACTCTATCCAGCATAAATTCCTGACGTTGCAACGGAGTAACCGCATCGATGGCATCGAAAGCATCCTGTTGCAAGATCACGAAGTCGATCAACTCGGACTTCCAGAATGTAACGTGATACTCGACAGGCACACCATCATCACCCAAGATATTGATTTGCTCGGAGATCTCCTTACCACGCAACATACGGGTCTTGATCTCGTTTACTTTCTCGATCCATTCCGGGGAGATATGTTTAGCGATGTATTCCTGAAACTCCGGATACTCGATATACTTGGAATAACTCTCGATCGGGTTTACGGCCGGATAACGTTTACGGTCGGCACGCTCCTGCTCCAAGGCATAGAAACAACGGGCCACCTTCTTCGTATTCTCGGTCACCGGCTCCTTCAAGTTACCACCGGCCGGCGATACCGTACCGATGAAAGTGACGGAACCTGTAGCGTTGTTTTTCAAATGGACGAATCCCGCACGAGCGTAGAAGTTCGCCACGATAGCGGACAAGTCCATCGGGAAGGCATCCGGTCCGGGCAACTCCTCCAAACGGTTGGACATCTCACGCAAAGCCTGTGCCCAGCGGGAAGTAGAGTCGGCCATCAACAGAACCTTCAAGCCCATGCTGCGATAATACTCGGCGATGGTCATCGCCGTATATACGGATGCCTCACGAGCGGCTACCGGCATGTTGGATGTATTGGCGATAATGATCGTACGTTCCATCAATTTACGTCCCGTATGCGGGTCTACCAATTCCGGAAACTCCGTAAAGACCTCCACTACTTCATTCGCACGCTCACCGCAGGCGGCGATAATCACGATATCCGCTTCCGCTTGTTTAGAGATAGCGTGCTGAAGCACCGTCTTGCCCGTACCGAACGGACCGGGGATAAATCCGGTACCACCCTCAACGATCGGGTTCACGGTATCGATCGTACGAACGCCCGTCTCCAGCAATTTGAATGGACGGGGCTTTTCCTTATAACAAGTGATGGCTTTCTTTACCGGCCATTTCTGGATCATCGTCACGTTTACGTCCGTGCCATTTTCGTCCGTAAGGACAGCCATCGTATCATTGATGGTATATTGTCCGGCTGGAACCACCGATTTCACAGTATAAGATCCCTCGAACTTAAAGGGGACCATAATCTTATGAGGTTGGAAATTCTCGTCCACCTCTCCCAGCCAATCACCGGCGCTCACGGTATCGCCCGCTTTAGCCAGAGGCTTGAAATCCCACTTCTTATCATTGTCCAACGCAAACGTATAATCGCCACGTTTCAAGAATACACCTTCCATCTTATCCAAGTCATTCTGCAAACCGTCATAGTTGCGGGACAACATACCCGGACCCAGCGTAACTTCCAACATATGCCCTTGGAATTCAGCCTCGTCACCGACACGCATACCACGTGTGCTCTCAAATACTTGTACAAAGGCATTCTTACCTATCACCTTGATTACTTCCGACATCAGCTTCACGCCTCCGACAGAAATGTAACAGATCTCATTCTGAGAAACCGGACCATCCACCTCTACGGTTACTAGGTTGGATACGATTCCTTTTACAATTCCTTTCGTAGCCATAATTTATTTTATATTGTTTCTTTTAAATTCTTCCAACGCATTCTCACTACCCATCTTCATGGCGCCTACCAATTCACGGAAAGTCTTCTCGCCTCTCGCCTTATCCAAGGTTACCCAGCGCTCTATCATCTCCAATTTCAATAAATAAGCGAATACACTCTCTATGTCGAACGTCTTGAAGAAGGTATTATCGTCCAGCCATTTCCATTTCAAAAGATCGATTTTCTTCTCACGAACGATCAGATCGGTCTCTTCGGCGATGCGTTGTAACTCGGGCAAATATTCCACGGAATCGCCCAAGCCGAAATCACGGGCGTTCGACGTACGGATATTTTCTGCTATCTCATTATGCCCCACGATATAATTGGCCTTATCAAATCCATATTTACGGCAAGTGATCGCAGTAAGAACATTGTTGATATTCAAGTTAAGCTCGAACCAATCGGCCACGAACTTATTCCCACATTTCATGGCATATTCATAATATAACGCAGCCAAGCGGTCTTCCCATGATATATATTCTTTCTCACTTTTGGTGTCCTTAGCCTCTTCGGCTAGATACAGTTTAAAAAAGTCCACGAAATAAGGCGGGAGATTATCATTTTTGGGAATTTTTTCCTCATCCTTCAACGCTTTATATAAAGTATTGAACTCATCATACGTTATTCTTCCTCTTTGATCCGGATCGGAGTCCGGTCTTTTAGCGTGAGCCAGCAGATTTATATTATCATATTTCAAATAAAATAAATCAATCAGCTTTTTATCCTTAGAAGATAGCATATCCTCTATTTCCGTCCGGAACTCACAGACCGAATAGGCTAGTTTACTATCATCCAACGCTATGTTAGGAAGTCCGGAGATTAAGTAGTAATACTTACTCATATCAGAACAGCATTTCTACTAATTGCGGACGCAAGAACTCTTTAAAGAACTCGATGAACTCGTCTTCGCCAAACGTCACTTTATAAGACCCATCCGCCGGGATAATAGAGAAAGACGCTTTCTTTCCGCTTACCTTCTCGATCTTATACCCTTTCTCTAGCAAGCCTTTGGCATTGGCCTCAAAATACGCCTTCAAGCCATCGGAATCAGAAGCTTGGATAGTCAAGAACTCATTAGCGGGCCAGCTTTTCACAAGCTCAAGGATCACTTTCTGCATATAGGCGGGATCCATCAACGCCGCTTTCACATTCGAACTAGCGATATCACCAGTGATAAGGTTTGTCACCTCGCTCTTTAATGCCTCGACAGACTGGGTGGCGAACAATTTCAATTCGGCTTCCGTATTCTTCTTCAACTCGGCAGCTTGTTTCTCAGCAGCCGCTACGATACGTTTCGCTTCCGCTTCCGCATCTTTAAGAATCGTATCCTTTTGAGCATTGGCCTCGGCGATTATACGCCCCGCTTCTTCGTTCCCCTTCTCTACACCTTCCTTGTAGATCTTGTCTGTTAGTTCCTGAATCTTTGTATCCATTTCCTATTATGTATTTGAATTGTATTTTTCAATAGTAAACGCCCACAAAGTTATTATTTTTCGCGGATTAACATCAAAATAAGTGTGAAATCAAGCTAAAAAATAACACTAGTCAAGTAAAATTCTATTTACATTCGTCTATATTGTATTTTTGTTCGTCTATTTGTATCTTTGTGAGTCAAAATACAAAATTAACATGTTTACGATTAGAAAAGCGACTATTGATGATCGTTCTCTTATTCATGATCTTGCCTCACGCATTTGGGAGAACACGTATGGAAAGATACTTTCTAAAGAGCAATTGGATTATATGTTCGATATGATGTACGCTCCGGATAACATTCTTAAACAAATGGAAGAGTTACATCATCAATATTTTATTATATTGGTGGACGATATGCCGGCAGGCTATTTATCCATAGAGAAAACAGGTGAAAACACGTACAATTTTCAAAAGATCTATTCCCTACCGGAAATGCATGGCACGGGAATCGGGCGTTTTATCATCGAACAAGGTATTAATTATTTGAAGGAGGTACATACCGGGCCTTTCACTATAGAATTATACGTAAACCGTTACAATCCCGCCATAGGCTTCTACAGACATATGGGATTACGGGAAATAGGCACACGGGACCATCATATAGGAAACGGCTATTTCATGAACGATTATATCATGAGCATGGAAGTGGAGAATAAATAGACAGTCATCCCCTATTCATATATTTATATATAGAATAGGGGATGATGATTGTCAACGGGTCTTCCCTCTTTTCGGATTACGAGGTTTCTCTAGGATTCGTACACTACTAACTTTTACAGAGTAAATAACAGCGATCCTATCATTCTTCGGATTCTCAATCGCAAGTTGAGAGTTCCAGATTTTCTTTTCTTGTTTTTTATCCATAACGCTACAATTTAATAGTTCATATTTAATAAGTCAAACCTTGACTGTCTTTTTCTCTTTTCCTTCCGCTATCTCAACCAGATAAACCCCGGCGCAAATACAGATAATGGCGAACGTCTGTGTCCAACTGAAACGGTCTTGCCCGATCAATAGGGATGTAATCGTTGCCACGATCAAGATCAGATAGCCATAAATAGCCACCAACGTAGTTTTCAAATACTTCAATCCGATAGGAATCAACAGATAACTAATTACCGTAGGGAAAATAAGCACAAACATCAATACGGCAAAAGGCCACCAATGAAATGGCTCCGAGAATAAAGGAGCATGAAAGCCCTCTATCGGCAAAATCAATAGACTGGAAAAAGCGGCGCCCGTGAATGTATATCGAAGCATCGTCATCGTCCCTACTTTTTGTAAGATCCGCTGGCTTAATACCAGATACACGGCATAAAACACGGAGCTAGCCAGACATAGCATATTTCCATTAAAAGCGTCCGCCGCTAAATCGTCGCTTTGCTGGGTCAAGATGCAAACCAAGGCCCCAGATAAACCAATCAAGATACCGAGTATTTTCATCCAAGTAGCCTTTTCCTTATAAAAGAATACCATAATCAAAAATACCCAGATCGGTTGCAAGCTCGTGAAAATAGAACTCGAGACCGGCGTTGTCTTGCTAAGCCCCACTAAATAAAGAAACATAAAACCATAGATACCGATAGCGCCTAGTAAGAATAGCCACACCTTATCTTTCGTCGTAGAAACCTCCGGTTTCATAAACCAGCCGATCACCCAAAACGCCACGGCCGCAAACACGCATCGGAAAGAAGCGCCCGTCAACGGGCTCATCCATAAGGGAAGCAAGTATTTCAAGGCGTTCATATTCAATCCACTGAAAGTTTTTGAGACCACCATGCTAATATTAGCTTCTGTTTTCTTATTTTTCACTGTCTATCATTTTTTAGTTTTATATTCGTAAATCAAATTTTATCGTTGAAAAGGAACGAGTCTCGTTTTACATAAGCCCAGATCGTAGCGACCAGCGCAATACAGAGGTTAAAAATAAACGCGAATTGCTGGCTCTTGACATGGAGTATAGACTGGAAGAAATCGATAATAAACGGACAAAGTAATATCGCCAAATAATTCATCGCCATCACGAAAGCTAATGCCAATGTAACTTTCTCAGGAATGGCCGTACGAGTCGTTTTATCATAAGCGATTGGCTGGATAACACCATATCCAAAACCGATAAAAATACATCCCAATCCAATTAGCCATTCCGTACGAGATATCAAAATCAAGGCCATCCCTAAAGCGATCGCCAATAGACTGACAAATTTTGTCTTTTGCTTAAATAAATCAACGATCTGATTCAAGATAAAACCGGGAGCCATAATAGCCAAGAAAAACAATGAAATCATTAATCCGGAATTACCGCTTGTAAACTTATATTCCTTCATTAAAAACGGTAAGTTAAAGCTGACTATAATCACTAAATACGTAGCCAATCCATAAAAACACATGATTTGTACCAGATGCTTTATATCCACACCATATTTACCCGGAACCGTGACGGGATCTGCCGCAACAGGGGCTTTCACTTCTGATTTCGATACGATCGCCGGCTCATTCTCCATACTCCTTTTCAAGTATACGGAAAGTACGATGGAAATCAAGGGCAATAGATAAACGGCAAACGGTAAATGCCAATTCACCTCCGCCAGATATCCCGTTAAGATCGTGGCTAATACCAACGTTACATTTGTAATAGCAGAACTTAAACCAAATTGCTTCGTCCGGTATTTCCCGATAAAGAAACGAGAAATCAAACCGGTCGATAAGGGTACGATCAAGCCAGATCCGATTCCCATTAAGGCGCTCACCGCTATCAACTGCCACATCTTATTAGAGAGTAAGTATAGAATACCACTTAGGGCAAAGATCACTAAGCCTAATTGCAATAGACGTATCTCATTTACTTTCTCCGTTAATTTACCCGACAATATAATAAATGGAATTATCAATAACGATGGCAAAGAGGAAAGCATCTGAATATCCAGTTCCGTAGAATGAGGAAAAATAACGGAAAGTTTCCCTAATATCGGAGAAACCGCTAAACCCGGTAATGCATTTAAAGCGGAGATAGACCATATCCCTACCAGAGTTATAAGGGGAATTGTGCCCCGGCCTGTCTGTATTCTCATAAAGATTTAGTTTTACGTTTTTATCTAATCAAAACAAACATTTTATGTGAAAGTTCATTATTTTCGCTCTTTCCAAGAGGACTGGACTTGTATCGCTAATAAACCCCAAATAATGTAAATCCAAAAAACATTCCAATCCATAATCTGTTTTGGCATAAACGCTCAGTGGAAGCAGTATTCCATTGACTCAAATCATTTTATTAACAAAAAAACTAAAGAAAAATGAAAGACTCAAATTTCAGAAATGGCGATGCCAAAACAGCGATTTTTGGCTCAGAAGTGATGTTGACACCCTCTCCAGTAGATAAGATTCCTGATGGCCCTACAACCCCGGAGATCGCTTATCAAATGGTTAAAGACGAGACTTTCGCACAAACACAGCCTCGCTTGAACCTAGCTACATTCGTTACTACGTATATGGACGAGTACGCGACAAAATTGATGAACGAAGCTATCAACATCAACTATATTGACGAAACAGAGTATCCGAGAATCGCTGTTATGAACGCCAAATGTATTAATATCATGGCGAGTCTTTGGAATTCTCCCGAGCAAGAAAAATGGAAAACCGGAGCCTTGGCTATCGGTTCTTCAGAGGCTTGTATGCTAGGTGGTGTAGCCGCTTGGTTACGTTGGCGCAAAAAGAGACAAGCACAAGGTAAACCAACTGACAAGCCTAATTTCGTGATCTCTACTGGCTTCCAAGTCGTATGGGAGAAATTCGCCCAGCTATGGCAAATCGAAATGCGTGAAGTTCCCTTGACTTTAGACAAGACGACACTTGATCCGGAAGAAGCGCTTAAGATGTGTGACGAGAACACGATTTGTATCGTTCCTATCCAAGGTGTAACATGGACAGGACTGAACGATGACGTAGAAGCCTTGGACAAAGCGCTCGACGCATACAATGCCAAGACCGGTTATGATATACCTATCCACGTAGATGCCGCCAGCGGTGGTTTTATCCTTCCGTTCTTAAGCCCGGAGACAAAATGGGACTTCCGTTTGAAATGGGTTCTTTCTATCAGCACATCCGGACATAAATTCGGATTGGTTTACCCGGGATTGGGTTGGGTTGTTTGGAAAGACAAGAAATATTTGCCGGAAGAAATGGCATTCAGCGTAAACTATCTTGGAGCGAATATCACTCAGGTTGGTTTGAACTTCTCTCGTCCTGCCGCACAAATCCTCGGACAATACTATCAGTTTATCCGTCTCGGATTCGAGGGCTACAAACAAATCCAATATAACAGTATGGAAATCACGAAATACATCCACCAAGAAATCGGTAAGATGGCCCCATTCGTTAATTACAGCAACGAGGTTGTGAATCCATTGTTTATTTGGTACATGAAACCGGATTACGCTAAGAACGCCAAATGGACACTTTACGATTTGCAAGATAAATTGCAACAAAGCGGTTGGATGGTTCCAGCGTATACACTACCGAAGAAGCTGGATAACTACGTGGTTATGCGTGTCGTAGTTCGTCAAGGTTTCAGCCGTGATATGGCCGATATGTTATTAGGTGATATCAAGAACGCTGTAGCTGCATTGGAGAAACTTGAATATCCGACTCCTACTCGCATCGCTCAAGACAAGAACGTTCCGGTTAAGGGTAAGGTATTTACTCACACCGCAATGAGCAACGCTAAGAAATAAAAACAAAATTCATCAAGGCGTGCATGAAAGGACTATCAGTGTTTTCATACACGCCTTCTTTAATCCAATTCATATATGGACAAAAAAATAACGATCGCCCAAATAAAGGAAGTAGCTCAACAGGCTTACGATCTTTACAAGACAAATACGGATGGTAAGAATGCCGATTACATTCCTTATCTGGCGAATATCAATAAAAATCTATTCGGAATCAGTATTTGTCTTTTAAACGGACAAACCATCGAGGTGGGAGATTCCGAATATCGTTTCGGTATTGAATCCGTATCGAAAGTACACACCGCTATCTTGGTACTGCGCCAATACGGAGCGAAAGAATTATTGGAGAAGATTGGTGCCGACGCTACCGGATTGCCATTTAACTCCATCATCGCTATCTTATTGGAAAACGACCATCCTTCTACCCCATTGGTAAATGCCGGCGCTATCACGGCTTGTAGTATGGTGAAGCCTGTCGGTGATTCCAAACAGAAGTGGGATGCTATCGTAGCCAATATCACGGATTTGTGCGGAAGCGCACCGCAGTTGATCGACGAACTCTATAAATCCGAGTCCGCAACGAACTTCAATAACCGCTCCATCGCTTGGTTGCTAAAGAATTACAATCGCATTTATGACGATCCGGATATGTCTTTGGATCTGTATACCCGTCAATGTTCTTTGGGTATCACGGCTAAGCAACTATCTGTCGCTGCCGCTACGGTCGCAAATTTAGGTCTTAATCCTGTGACAAAGAAACAAGTATTCGATGCAGAGTTATCTCCGAAGATCACTTCCATGATCTCTACCGTAGGTTTTTATGAACACACCGGTGATTGGTTGTACACTTCCGGTATTCCCGCAAAAACTGGCGTAGGCGGTGGCGTCATGGGTGTACTTCCCGGACAATTCGGTATTTCCGCATTCGCTCCTCCTATTGACCAAGCTGGTAACTCTGTAAAGGCACAGCTTGCTATTAAGTATGTAATGAATAAACTCGGATTGAACGTGTTCAACGGGCACCGTGTGACGATCGTTGACTAATAGACTGAATCAGTTTAAACGAGAAATAGTATAGAAAAAGTGTTTCATTACGATGGGCAGTTATACCATCTAAATGAAACACTTTATTTTTTGTATCAATAAAAATCGGATCAATTCTCCGACACGACCCAAGCCGAATCGTATACTTCCGTATTCGGGGTCTTATAATACATATCCTTTTCTTGAGGAATGCTTAATTTATAGGTCTTCCCACCTGTCACCAACTTCCGATCACGGAGCCAAGGATTAAAACGTTTCAAGTCCGCATAAGTGATCCCATGCTCTTTAGCGAAAGCCGACAGATTCTGTATATCTTGGCTTACAGCCACGTCTACGGTAGGGATCGGCTTATACAGGTCACGGGCACGAAGCACAAAACCGTATTTCGACGGATTCTCGAAAATTTGCTTGATCGCCATGATTCGATAAATATAACGGGTAGTCTCCTCCACCAGCCAGAGATCAAAGGAGGAATCCGCATCTTGTTTGACCAGCTCACCGGATATACGTCCCATGCCGCCATTATAAGAAGCGGCTACCGCCGCCCAATCTCCATATTTCTTATAGGCGGCTTTCAAATAGCGGCAAGCGGCCCCAGTAGCTTTCTCCACATGGCAACGCTCGTCGACCGTCGGGGTGATTGTCAAACCATACTCCCTTGCCGTGCCCTCCAGTAATTGCCACATCCCGACAGCACGAGCCGGAGAGGATACACGGGGGTCCAAATGGCTTTCTATCACCGCTAGATATTTGAAATCATCGGGAATGCCGTTCGCCTTCAAGATCGGCTCGATCACCGGGAAATAACGGTTCGCCCGCTTGATCAGAAGCATCGTCGTAGAATGGAAATAAGTAAAGCTACTCAATTCACGGTCATAGGCTTCCCGCATATCATAGCGGGTAATATCGATTAGTTTCCCACAAAAAGGAACCGAGGACGGAACATCCGGAGACAGGGTCATGGACGAGACAACCGGACGGCTCTCTATCACTTTTTCCACGTCATTCGAACTCATCGAGATACATGCGGTCAAGCAAACGACGCCTCCACATAAAAAACTAGCTAAATTATTCTTGGATATTCTCATTTTCATCTTGAATTGTTTTAGGTCTAAGAATGTTTATATCGCCTTTTTCCTTGTACTTAATGCCATCGGAACCTTCGGCTTCTATCACATAAAAATACACACCCGGCTGAACGTATTTACCGCCCTTCTTTCCATCCCATCCTTGGGCCGGATCTGTCCAGTAATACATCTGTAGGCCCCAGCGATTAAATATCCATGCCTTAAATTTCACCAACGACTTATAGGCAACCCGGAACTCATCATTAATTCCGGGCGTGGTACCCGGGGAGAATGCGTTCGGTATCATCAGATAAGACTCCGAGATATCAATCTGAACCTCATCTTCCGTGCTGCAAGTAGTGCTTTGGTCGCTTACTTCCAACTTGATGATAAAAGTCCCGGATTGGTTGAACGTATAATCCACCTCCTCACCCGTAAAACGAACAACCGGATTATCTTCTTCCCCTTGCCGATAGATTTTCCAATTAAACAGGGCGGCTGTCGGCGTATTCGCGATAGCCGAAAATTGAACAGTGGCGGGAGCGCAATAACCGCTCTTCGTCGTATTCATATTCGGGGCCTCTTGCTCAATCAGCAACGTGTCTATATGAGCATCTACCGCAGCGGCCTGATATTCATCGATACAAAGCGTAACCTCCTTTCCAAAATGACGAGCGAAATAATCGCCTTTCACACAGATCTCCGTATCACACCAAGGAGCGGGAATGGATTTACCGAACAAATTGCCCTCGATGACCGCCGTCTCTTGTTTAGAGGTATATTCTTTTTTATCCGAATTATATTCCAATGTATTATAAATAACATCAAATTGGCGAGACAGTTCACGTCTTGTTCCCGTATTCGGCCAATAATAATAAATAGGTTGGATCGTACCTGTCCCAGCCAAGACCAATCCGCTACATGGATCGCTATTATCGGAGACATGCAGGTTGGATATGTTTAAGGTGTATTTGCTGTAATCAACGATCCAGACGTAACGAGATACGGCTCCTTCCTCGACAAAATAGCCATATCCCTCCTCTACATTCCGAATGGTGGAAGTAGTTCCATTTTGGGTGGAGGCCACCTTCTCGGCCTCCAATCGCTTGGTTTTATAACGATACCATTGATGCGAAGAAGAAGATGATGAGGTATAACTAATCGTCACGTTATCCATTCCATACACCAAGTAGACCTCAAGTCGCTCGGCGGAATCGCCGGAACTCTGCGTGGCTTTCATCGGGCTACCACTTCCTCCCGTCACCACATACTGGGCACACGAGACAGCCGCTACAAACACAAAACTTAGCGATAACAGTATCTTTCTTAATTCCTTCTTTAGCATATATAGTCTAAAAATTACGGTTCCAAAATTAGGGAAATAAAAGGACATACGTAGCATGATAAGCAAAATTCACTATCTTTGTCACAAAATACTCCGAACAGCAAATGAACAAGATTAGTATATACGCATTGACGTTCTTTTTAAGTTTATCGAGCGTAACCGTTTATTCCCAAAAGAATAATAAGCAAGTTATTTTTACTAACGAACAAGGGAGCGATATATTTTATCATACCATCGAACGCGGACAAACCGTATACGCCATAGCGACCATGTATGGCGTAAGCGTAGAGGATATTTATCGGTTGAATCCGGAAAGTAAAGAAGGGATCAAGGCCGGTTCTACGTTAAGAATCCCGCAGAAGGACTCCGCTATCGCACCTTCCGGCAAAGCAGATAACTATACATACCATACGATCCAGCCGAAAGAGACCTTGTACTCTTTATCCATTAAATATTCAGTGCCCGCCACGGATATTATCGCCGCCAATCCGGGTCTCTCCACATCGACCTTTACGATTGGCAAGAATATCCGGATCCCGCCGACACGACTGGAAACCTTGCCTACTACGGAAAAAAAGACCGTACAGAAGGAAATGGAATATACCATACAGAAAAAAGAGACCATGTACCGTATCTGCCGGAAGTTCGATATTTCCAGCGCGGAGCTTTTAAGACTCAACCCCGAGCTGAAAAACGGAGTAAAAGCGGGCATGGTTATCAAGATACCGGTAGCCAGTGAAGAAGTGATCACCCAAAACATAAGACAGCCGGAAGAGCGTGAGGTGAACGCCCTCCTCTCTACTCCTAAAGATATAAAGAAGGTGAACCGTATCCAAGTCGCCTTATTGTTGCCGTTCATGACGAACGAGACAACGCAATCATCCGCGACCTCCCGTTTCGTGGAATATTACGAGGGATTGCTATTGGCGGTCGACAGCTTGCGAAATATGGGAACCTCTATCGAGCTATCGGTATATGATACTGGAAACGGTACGAAGAAAGTCAAGGAGATATTGAAAGAAGATGCGTTATCAAACGCTAATTTGATCATTGGCGCCGTACAGAACGACCAAATCGGATTGATCGCTGATTTTGCCCAAAAGCATAATATCAAATACGTGATCCCTTTCACCTCCAAGAATGATGATGTCTTGTCAAACGCGAATGTTTATCAAGTAAACACACCTCATTCCTATTTATACTCCAAGGCGGCACAAGCCGGATGCGATTTATTCTCGGATTACAATATCATACTTGTCAATATAAAGGATAAAGAAGAAAAGCCGGAATTTATCAAAGCCTTCAAGACGGAGATGCAGCAACGCGATATCCCGTTCAAGGAAGTAACTTATAAAGGGGATACTTTCGCCACGGATATAGAGGCAGCCATGGTAAGGGACAAGCGGAATGTGGTATTGCCAACCTCCGCCTCCTTAGATGCGGTGAATAAGATCAAGGCACCGCTCCGTATGCTTTCCGAGTTAAAAGAGGAGGAGAAAGAGCCTTATATGGTCAACCTATTCGGTTATCCGGAATGGCAGACCTATACAAGAGAGTGTCTGGAGGACTTCTACGCATTGAACACCTATATCTATAGTAATTTCTATGCGGACAACTTATCTCCGGAAGTCCATAGCTTTTATTCCGATTATAAAAACTGGTATAGCAAGAATTTAATCAACACATTCCCGAAATATGGAATCCTAGGCTTTGACACGGGTATGTATTTCCTAGGCGCCATCAATAAATATGGCTCGAACTTCGAGAATAATTTAGACAAGATCCATTATAAGAGCATCCAGACCGGATTCGATTTCCATAGAGTGAATAATTGGGGCGGTTTTATCAATACGAACTTGTTTATTGTACATTACAAGAATGATTATACGGTAACCCGCAGTGAGGTAAGATAATTGATATGATGACGAAAAAGATATTTGTAGCGATATTTCTGTGCATGGCAAGCTTATCGATTTGCTATGCGCAGAAAAGTACTTTTAAGCAAGAGCTTGCGGTTGGAGCGTCCTTCGGATTAAATTTCTCTAGCGTAAGTTTTGCCCCAAAAGTCCCTACGAAGATGAAACTTGGGTTTAACGGGGGAGCGACGATACGTTGGAATACGGAACCCAATTTAGGCATACAGGCGGAATTGAACTTTACCCAACATGGATGGGAAGAGAAGTTTGAGGAGAAACCTCAATATAAATATAGCCGTACGGTAAACTATATGGAGCTTCCGTTCTTGACTCACATCCATTTCGGAAGCAAGCGAGTGCGTGTATTCGTCAATCTAGGGCCTAAAATCGGTTATGCGCTGAGCGAAAGCACGGAGTCGAACCTTAATGGCGAGAACCCGAACGCGAACCGTCCGGACGAACAACATACAATGGAAGTCCAAAAGAAGTTCGATTGGGGGCTTTGCGGCGGACCGGGAATCGAGCTCCGCACCGGAATAGGCTCTTTCCTGTTGGAAGGTCGTTATTACTATGCACTGGGCGATATGTTCAATAGCCGTAAAGGAGACACTTTCTCTAAATCTTCCAGCCAAATAATATCCGCGAAACTAACCTATCTGATTCCCATCTTTAGTAAATAAAGGGGATGGACTCGTGATATCGTAACAATCAATTGAAGATCTGTGCCGCAAGTAATCCCACTCACGGGATAAGAACGGTGGATAATATAGCCAAGCACCGGACGATCTGATCTTTTCACGAATGTGAAGAGATCTTTTCACGCTCGTGATACGATCGTTTCACCCTTGTGAAAAGATCATTTCACATCCGTGAAAAGATCTTTGGATACAGGCGTACAAGCTACTTCCGATAATACCTTTATCCAACAGGAAGGTTCTACAGTAATAAATCATGAATACAATGGGGAACGCATCTAACTATCATTATTGTTGAGGTGACCTACTATAAAAGAAAAGGCCATCCGTCACGGACAGCCAATCTCATTGTTAACCTTAAATCTAATACCATGAAAAACACAGTGCAAATATAGAGACTTTATGTTATGCAGCATAATTTTCCAACAAGAAAAGCCTACTCATTAACTTTATTTAAGATAAACATGCTATACAACATAGAATTCAGCTCTTTTTATCTCGTTTTTTCTATTAACAGCGAAATACTACCACTATAAATATTTCTTACCTTTGCATTTATAAACATAAATATGGATTAATATAAGAAATCATGCTAATTATAGGTATAGCGGGCGGGACTGGTTCCGGGAAAACTACAGTGGTAAAAAAGATCATAGAAAGTTTACCTCCCGGTGAGGTCGTATTACTCCCTCAAGATTCTTATTACAAAGATAACAGCCATGTGCCGGTAGAGAAACGTCAATATATTAATTTCGACCATCCCGACGCATTTGATTGGCCGCTCCTCTCAGAGCAAGTCACCTTGCTGAAAGAGGGGAAATGCATCGAGCAGCCGACTTATTCTTATCTTACCTGCTGCCGATTGCCCGAGACCATTCATATCGAGCCTCGTGATGTTGTCATCATCGAAGGGATCCTCGCTTTATGCGACCCTCAATTACGAGACTTGATGGACTTGAAAGTATTTGTCGATACAGATTCGGACGAACGTCTTATCCGTGTGATCCAACGGGATATGATCGAGAGAGGACGCACGGCGGAAGCGGTAATGGAACGCTATACCCGGGTACTAAAGCCTATGCACCTGCAATTTATAGAGCCTAGCAAACGATATGCCGACCTAATTATACCCGAAGGAGGAAGCAACCAGATCGCCATCAATATATTGAAAATGTTTATCGAGAACAATCTGGGGCTTCCCCATACAGAAAATCAATAAACCAATCGTTCCGACAGGGATCTCCCCAATATAAATGCGTGTACCCCGCCAATACGTTCTTGTAGCGATATAGCGGGGTATCCGTTTGACCTCCTTTCGCCGTAAAGGCTTTCGCTACCGAAGGCAGCGGGCTTTCCATAGGCACGATCCGGGAATAATGGAACTCATGCCCTCGTAGGACATCATTCTTATAGCATAAAGTCCGATACCCTAAACGTAACTTCATGTTCTCCATCGTGGTGGATTGCGGTAATACACCGGCCATTGGATAGGCAATCCCATCCGTACCGATAATCTCTTTACAGAGATACATCATCCCCCCACATTCCGCCAGCAACTTGCCCCCCACTTCCACAAAGGAATGAATCGATTCACGCATCCCGGAATTCATGCTCAACTCCGATAAATATAACTCGGGATATCCACCCGGCAAATAGACAAAATCGGCCTCCGGTAAACAATCATCCCTCAATGGACTGAAATAGGTAATCTTGCCTAGAGTAGATAAGAAATGTATATTTTCCTCATATGAGAAATTAAAAGCGGGATCACGGGCGATGGCTATATTTAAGTTTGCCTTTGAAACAGTCCTCATGACTTCCTTAACCCGAGGAACTGGCTGTCGCTCTGGCAAAGCCGTGATTGCCAACAGGCGGTCTATATCCACATGCTCCTCCACCAAGCAAGCAACCCGGTCCGCAAACTCCTCAAAGCAAAAATCCTCATCCAACGACAACCCCAAATGCCGGCTCGGGATCTCTACATCCGCACACTTCGGTAGATAGCCTAACGCTTCCACACCCGCATCCTCACACGCTTGTCTCAAGAAAGAATAATGACTCTCCGACGCCACGAAATTAAATACCGCCCCCACGACATTCAGATCTTTCCGAAAATTCCGGAAGCCATAAAGCAAGGGAGCTACCGAATAAGCCGTACTTTTAGCGTTCACCACCAATACGATCGGTATCCGCAATAAACCGGAGATCTCCGCACTACTCCCTCGCATGGCATCGTAGCCATCGAACAGCCCCATCACCCCTTCGGTCACGGCTACATCCGCATTCGAGGTATACCGGGCATATAAATCCTTGATATGCCCTTCCGACATCATGAAACCATCCAAATTCACGGAAGCGCAACCAGCCGCCATTTTATGATGACGAGTATCTATATAATCCGGCCCACACTTAAAAGGCTGCACCCGTAAAGAACGATTTCTCAAGGCACGAAGCAATCCTAAGGTAAAAGTAGTCTTCCCGCTTCCCGACGAAGCGGCACCTATTAGCAAATGAGATCTCATGTATTCTGTTTCTAATATATCTGGGAAACAAAGATATGAAACCAACTCGTAAATGTAACATAGAAATAACATAAATTCTTGTTATACTATAAATCGATCCTATTATATTCGCTGCATGAAACAAAAAGAATAAGTAGTTAGTGAAAACAAGATTAACCATATTATATAGTATTTGTTGCATATCAATGTTTCAGGGCACGACTTTTTCCCAAACAAGCACTTTTACCCACCGGAACGACAGTTCCAGTCTAGCGCCTTTATCTACTTGGGGAAGAATCCAAAGACAAACCGACAAGATAATTACCAGCAATGTTTTCCAAATGACCTATATCGGGGTACCGTTGATCGTTAGCGGTTTGATTATCAAAAATGAGGACGATCATTTTCAGAGTTTGCGCAATACATATATTCCAAATTTCCGATACCATTACGACGATTACCTGCAATATCTACCTGCCGTAGCGATGCTTGGCTTAAAAATAGGCGGTGTACAAGGAAGAAGCTCTTGGTCCCGAATGCTCGTATCCGAAGCCATCACCGCCAGTATCATGGGAGCAACCATCAATACGGTGAAACATACGGCAAATGTCACCCGTCCGGATGGTTCGAACAATCATTCTTTCCCTTCCGGGCACACGGCCATGGCATTTATGGCCGCCACCATGTTGCATAAAGAATACGGGACGACCCGTAGCCCTTGGTATAGTATAGGAGGCTATACGGTAGCGACCGCCACGGCCGTATCCCGTATGCTCAATAACAAGCACTGGCTATCGGATGTAATGGTTGGTGCCGGAATCGGGATCTTATCGACCGAGGTCGGATATTTTCTAACGGATCTGATCTTCAAGGACAAAGGTATCACCCATAGCTATCTGGGATTCGAGACATTCAAATACCAGCGAAATCCCTCTTTTTTCGGAATCTATATGGGGTTTAGCTTGATGCCGACAAAGTTTAATCTGGCTCCGGATGTGCGATTAAAAGCATCGCCGGGAAGTACGGCCGGATTTGAAGGCGCTTGGTTCATGAATCGTTATATAGGCTTCGGCGGACGCATCTCGGCGACAAGCATGCCTTTATCCCTTACGAAACCCTTAGCGAATCCGACAGTTCCCGGTACGACCTATCAAGTGAACGCCCTAAAATCCGATCCTCTCGACATGATCGGCGGATACATCGGCTCCTACCTATCGTATCCGGTGACCAATCGATTTCTCTTGGGCACGAAACTGCTAATCGGATGTAATTACAGCCCAGCCTCCCGAATATCAGCATTGGGCGTGGAGGAAGGCAAACCGGAAACGATTGAGAAAGAGATCGTAAACACGAATAAAGCGTTTAATATAGGATATAGCACAAACTCCTCTTTCTCATACATATTGCATCCTAATCTAAATGTGCGGGTATTTCTCGATTATACTTTTATCCCCTCACGATTCGTATCATACATAGCCAACCCCAAAAAAGAAACCGATCGCTTCGAGCATCATAAGACCTTACAGGCCTTGACGCTCGGAGCATCGGTAAATATCATGCTTTGGTAGATTTAAAAATCAATATTGCTCCTTCTCGTTCGGGAAATCTTGAGATTTCACGTCCTCGATGTACGCTTGTACGGCACGGGTAATCTCCTCCCCTAAATTAGCGTAGCGACGTAAGAAACGGGGAGAAAAGCCTTGATTGATACCGAGCATATCATGCATAACCAACACTTGACCATCTACGCCTCCACCGGCGCCAATGCCGATAACCGGGATCGTAAGCTCCGAAGCGACACGAGCCGCCAACTCCGCCGGGATCTTCTCCAACACCAAGGCGAAACAACCTATCTCCTCTAGCAAATGGGCATCCTCGATCAGTTTATTAGCCTCGGCCTCTTCACGGGCACGTACCGTATACGTACCGAATTTATTGATCGATTGCGGCGTCAATCCTAAATGTCCCATAATTGGAATACCGGCACACAAGATACGTTCGATAGATTCCCGAACCTCAGCCCCGCCTTCCAACTTGATACAATCGGCATGCGTCTCTTTCATCACCCGGATAGCGGAGGCCAAGGCTTCTTTAGAGTTTCCTTGGTACGTACCGAAAGGCAGGTCTACCACCACCAGCGCACGATTCACCGCTTTCATGACCGATTTACCATGGTAAATCATCTGGTCGAGCGTAATCGGCAAAGTGGTCACGTTTCCAGCCATTACGTTAGAAGCGGAGTCTCCCACCAAGATCACATCCATTCCTGCTTGATCGATCAATTTCGCCATCGAATAATCATAGGCGGTAAGCATGGATATTTTCTCGCCACGCTGCTTCATCTCTATCAGGCGATGCGTGGTCACCTTTCTATTATCATCTACTTTTGCGACAGACATATTATATTTTTTTATTAATTGTTTCGGCCGCAAAGGTAAGTATTATTATTTATTTTCAAGACAAACATTCACGGCACTTAAGCCTCTGTCGCCACGTTCAAGGTCGAACGTCACGATATCGTTCACGGAGATATCATCCACAACATTGTTCACGTGAAAGAAATACTTTTCCGTCCCCGACAAGTCACGGATAAACCCGAACCCTTTTGCCTCATTAAAATAGTCTACCCTGCCCCTTAAGATAACGGGAGCCACATCCTCTTTCTTAGGAGTCGAGATCAAGATATCTTCCTGATTTATCTCTTCTTTTTGACGAAGTTCGGGAGGGACAGAGGTGATCATCCCATTTTCATCCACATAAGCGATCATATCCTCAAAGCTAGTCGCCTTACCGGATGATTTTCTTTCCTCTTTCCTGTTCTGTTTCTCTACTCGGCGGGCTTGTTTCTTTTTCTCGTTTTCACGTTTACCAAATGATGCGTATTTTGCCATACAGTCGATTTTAATTTATACTAGGGCCTCACGTTCCGTGAAGCGTTGTTTATACTAACTTAGCGTGAGAATTGATGATTAAAGGTGAGATCCGCTTAATAATAATATAAAAAGAAGAACTATGTCGATAATGATTCTAGACTCAAACTTTCGCAAAGATAATAAAATAAACGGAGAAAACCTTATAGATCCTCTCATTTAAGAATAAAAAAACTTACTTTTGCATCCTATACCAAAAAGCATTTATGAAACTACTTTTTTTTGATTTAGAGACTACCGGCATAAAATACTGGAGAAATGGCGTCCACCAAATAAGTGGGGAGATCGTAATTGATGGGGTTACGAAGGAATCTTTTAATTTCAATGTCTGCCCACATCCCCAATGTGAGATAGAGGAAGAAGCGCTTCGCATTTGCAACGTGTCCAAGGAACAGATACAAGCTTATCCTCCCATGCGAGAGGTGTACGTTAAATTCGTGAACATGCTGTCCAAATACGTGGACAAGTTTGATAAAAAAGACAAGTTCTTTCTCGTAGGATACAACAACGCCTCTTTCGATAATCACTTCTTGAAAGCCTTCTTCGTACAGAACGGAGATAATTATTTCTACTCATGGTTCTGGGTGAACTCGATCGACGTAATGGTATTGTCTACCCAGCATTTGATGCGCAAACGGCATGAGATGACAGATTTCAAGCAGGAAACAGTGGCAAGGGCTTTAGGCATACAAATAGATTCCGCTAAATTGCATGACGCATCCTATGATATTCAATTAACCAAAGAAATTTATAATAGGATATCCTCCCTCTCATTTATGGGTTGATTGATTCTTTTTATAAATTATCGTTTTTGACTATAGGTTGATTTAATTATCTTTACGGCGTAGAATCAATTTTTAAGATGTCTGTGAAACATAGTATCCGTATTTTCTTCTTTATTATCGCTCTCGTATATACAGGTTCCTTGACTGCCCAAGAAAAGGCGTATCCGAAAAACGGAGAGGGCATCACTCTTTTTCTCAAACGCTTCAACCGTACCGGCGGGACGTATCAGAAAGAGTTTATCGAGCTTAATAAAGGGAAGTTGGGTAAAAATAACACTCTGCGCATGGGCGTAAAATATACCTTGCCTCCGCTCGCCTCCGCCCCTCAGAAGAAGAATTATCAGCCCCTATTCGGCAAGTCGCTAGCCAGTTACAAAGTAACCTCTTCCGATTTAAAGGGAGCTTGCTTTTATCTGGTCAGCGGTCATGGCGGTCCGGACCCCGGAGCGATCGGTAAAATGGGCTCCCATGAATTGCATGAGGATGAATACGCTTACGACATCATGCTACGTCTGGCACGCAATCTTTTAACGCGAGGCGCAAAGGTACATATTATCATCCAAGACGCAAAGGACGGAATACGTGACCAGCAATTTCTCAATAACAGCAAACGGGAAACTTGTATGGGTAGTCCGATCCCCCTCAGCCAAGTAAGCCGTCTGGATCAGCGTTGCGCCAAGATAAACAGCTTGAGCCGGAAAGATAAAGAAACTTATAAGAGAGCGATATTCATCCATGTGGACAGCCGGAGCCGGCATCAAAGGACCGATGTCTTTTTCTATCATAAGCCCAAGGATCAAGCGAGCAAGCGCTTGGCTAAAACGATGAAATCCACTTTCTCGCGCAAATACAACCGCCACCAGCCGGGCCGGGGATTCTCGGGCACGGTAGACGATCGTAACTTATATGTATTACGTCACACGACCCCGACCTCCGTATTCGTCGAATTGGGCAACATACAAAACCAATACGACCAACAACGGATCATCCTCAGCAACAATCGGCAAGCCTTGGCCAACTGGCTTTGCGAAGGTTTTGTCACGGATTATAATTATTATAGGAAGTAGCATCCCTAATGATCTATTATACTAACACATATCCTGCGGCAGAAATGTTATATGAGCGATCTTAACAGCAATGTAACATATATTTCATTTCTCCGAAATAAGAATATCCGTTCTTTGCCAAAAATAATTATATTTGTATATGGAGAGCCGTAAGGCACTCTTTTAAAAACAGAACAGCTTATGGCAACAACTCGTATTCTTGTAGTGGATGATGAAGAGGATTTGTGTGAGATCCTTAAATTCAACTTAGAAATAGAAGGTTATGAAGTAGATACCGCCTATAGTGCGGAAGAGGCATTAAAAAAGGATCTGACCGTTTACAATTTATTATTGTTGGATGTCATGATGGGAGAAATCTCCGGTTTCAAGATGGCACGTATCCTGCGACAAGATGAGAAGACGGCCAATACCCCTATCATCTTCCTCACGGCCAAAGATACGGAGAACGATATGCTCACAGGGTTCAATCTCGGGGCGGATGACTATATCTCCAAGCCTTTCTCCATCCGCCAAGTGATAGCGCGTGTTAAGGCCGTACTAAGAAGAACTTCCGAGAAATCAAAAGAAAAAGAGATTGAGAAACTCGAGTATGAGACATTAGCTCTTGATACGAAACGCATCAAGGCTACGGTAGACGGGGTGGAAGTTCCATTGACCAAAAAAGAGTTTGAGATACTAAAACTTCTATTGGAAAATAAAGGGAACGTCTTCTCCAGAGAGGAAATACTATCTCGCATCTGGAAAGACGAGGTATATGTTCTAGACCGTACCATCGATGTCAACATCACCCGGTTACGTAAGAAAATAGGTCCTTATGGAAAGAACATCGTAACTCGCTTAGGTTTCGGTTATTGTTTTGAATGCTAATATTGTCGTGAATCATGGTAAAGATAGATGGTGAGAAAAGACACCGGATACCGTTTAGCCAACGGCTTTTCTGGTCGGTCTTTTTTATGTTCTTGGGCTTTACGGTCTGTTTCCTGCTATTCCAATATCAGCGGGAAAGGGAGTTCGCGCAAGAAAAGTTGAACAATGTGTTGAGTAACTATAATTACCAATTATTCCGCAAATGCCAACAAAGTACGGACATCAACAAGACCGTAATAAGTTTCATGGACGATATCCCTCAAAAGGATTTGCGGGTAACCATTATAGATCCATCCGGCGACGTATTGTTTGATAATAGCGGGACGGACGAGTTTAATAACCATAACGACCGGAGCGAGGTACGCAAAGCCCGATTATATAATGAAGGGTTCGCTATCCGTTCCTCGGAATCTACGGGAAAAAGGTATTTCTATTCGGCATCAAATATAGGAGGTTATATTTACCGCTCAGCCCTGCCCTATGATCCATATGTAAGAGGGATATTGACGGTAAACAAGGACTTCATTTATTTCATGGCATTGATGACCTTGATTTTCTTCTTTGTCCTTTCCCGTTTTACTTTCAGCATAGGTAAAACGATATCCAAACTAAGGGATTTCGCCTTAAACGTAGAGAAAGATCGAATGCCTGCGGTCGATTATGTTTTCCCGAATGATGAGCTAGGTGATATCTCACAGAATATCGTAACCTTATACCATCGGCAACAGAAAGCGAAAAACGAGTTATCCATGGAACGGGAAAAGCTTATCAAACATTTCCAATATTCCAAGGAAGGCTTCGCTATGTTTACAAGTGAAGGGCGGGAGATTCTTTCTAACATCCTATTCATTCAATTCATAAATGTCATATCCGACACCCAGATCCACCAAGTGGAAGACGTTACTGATATAGCCGAATTAGAACCAATCCGTACCTTCTTGAATAAGAATATCCGGAATCTGAATCGGAAAAAGAAAGTATTAAGAGAGTCCGTGACTATTGACAAGAACGGTAAAATATTCTTGATCGAATGTATTTTATTCCTCGATAATAGTTATGAGATCTCTATTAATGATATATCCCGTCAAGAAGAAGAAAGCCGGATGAAACGACAGCTTACGCAGAACGTCTCTCACGAGCTGAAAACACCGGTCAGCAGCATTCAAGGGTATTTGGAAACAATCCTATCCAACCCAGATTTGAGTTCGGACAAACGTCAATTTTTCTTGGAACGCTGTTATTCCCAAAGTACCCGCCTTACAGGATTATTACGAGATATTTCCGTATTAAACAGACTTGACGAGGCATCCGAGATGTTCGACCTCACGGAAGTAAATATCACGAAGCTTATCGCCGAGATACAAAAAGAATGCTCCCAAGATATGGAAGAAAAACACATCACGTCGGAAATTATCCTCCCGGGAGATCCGACCGTGTTCGGGAATAACTCCCTACTCTATTCCATATTCCGGAATCTATATGACAATGCGATCGCTTATGCGGGAGAAAACATAAGGATTACCGTCAACTGCTATAAAGAAGATCCTAAATATTATTACTTTAGCTTCTCCGATAATGGAGTGGGTATCCCGGAAGAACATATCAATCGCATATTCGAGCGCTTCTACCGGGTAGACAAGGGACGCAGTCGTAAGATCGGAGGAACCGGATTAGGATTATCCATCGTTAAAAACGGGGTTAATTTTCATAAAGGACAAATATCGGCGAAGAGCAGTCCGGGAAAAGGGGTTACTTTTTTCTTCACTTTGAAAAAGAAACTATAAGGCAGACCTCTAAAATTCCATAACATACGCTTGATATTTAATATTAAAATGTATTTTTGTATTGAACATCATACAATATCATGAGAAATACCTATTTAGTATTATTTATCTATTTAATGATCCCAATGTTTTCTTTAGGGGAAAACACCTATACTACCCAACAAAGGGAAGACAGCCTTTTATCCCTATTAAAGTCCTCGCCAGCCATAAATGAACAGATCGAGTTATATAAGGATTTAGCGACAATGTACAGGCAAATGCCCAAGGAGATTGTTTACCTAAACAAAATGGCAGATGTGGCAAGCTCCACTTCGAAAGGTCATGCTTCCTTATATTACGCATGGGCCAATTTATCCCGCCATTATTACAATATACAAAACAGGGATAGCCTGATTTACTGGTCGCATAAGATAGATTCATTGGCCGCGGCCAAGAATGAGGTTCCGGACGCATTATTCGATGCGCGAGGATTCATTTGCCAAATGGATCTATGGGACGGCAATTATGAGTTAGCGATGAACGGGGCGATCAGCCTATACAACTATGCCCGTGATACAAAGAGTGAATATGGATTGATTTGTTGCAATGAGAACTTAGGTTTAATCTATCAAGAAATACATCGGGATAGTGACGCGATAGTAGCTTATCGGGAAGGTCTCGATTTATTACAGAAACGAGGTGACAATCCGAAATTCGAGATGCAATACATGGGAAACCTCATCGAATCTTATCTACGAACCGATCATTTCACCGAGGCCGAGGAATTATTAACCCGTTACGATGAAATGATCCAAGATAGGGAAAGAGAGAATGAAGAACAAGGCACCGCATTCCCCGTGGATCGTTGCCGTGCGCTAATGTATGTTTTTTATGCGGATATGTATGTCCTTCAAGACAAGCCCAAGAAAGCATTGGAGACCTTGTTGAAGGCGACACCGATCGTAGAGAAAACCGGAGATGATTATACGGAATTCTGCTACAACTTCGTTTTCGCCAAGTATTACTATTTAATAGGTAAGTATGGAAAGGCGCTGAATATCATAGACACAAATAAATTAACAGAAGAAGATATACGAACCTCGGAGCTGAAAGTCGAGATACTCGAAGCATTGGGACGTTATAAAGAAGCGCTCGCATTTAGTAGAGAAGTTGTAGAACATACCAAGATGTTGCATGACGAGGCCTTCAACCGGCAGATCAATCAGCTCCGGACATTACATGATCTAAACAATCAAGAGATGCAGGCATACGAGCTACAGCTACGTGAACAACAACTGCATACCCAAAGGTTGTTAATGATTATTCTACTCGTAGTATCGATCGTTCTTTTAGTGATGCTATACATCGTATACAAGTCCTATCGCTCCGCACGCCGCTACCAACGAGAACTTATGGAAGACAAGGAAGCCTTAGTAGAGTCCGAGCGTCAACTTCGTACAGCCAAAGAGATAGCGGAACACGCCAACCAGATGAAAAGCACGTTTATCGCCAATATCAGCCATGAGATCCGTACGCCGCTTAACGCGATTGTCGGCTTTTCGGAATTAATATCCGATGAATCTATTTCCGCTGGCGAAAAGAAAGAGTTTTTCTCCATTATCAACAATAACTCTTATTTATTACTTAATCTGATAAATGACATTCTTGACCTTTCTCGCCTAGAATCCGGGAATATGAAGTTCATTATAGAGAAGACAAACTTATCGGATTGTTGCCGGAACGCTTTAGCAAGTGTAGAGCACCGGGTCTTTCCGGGTGTTCAATTGACCTATACACCTTCTGAAGACCCCTTACATATCCAGACAGATTCGATACGTCTCCAACAATTATTGATAAACTTATTGACCAATGCCTGCAAGTTCACGAAAGAAGGAGAGATCAACCTATCTTATCAAATAGATGAGGACAAGCAGCATGTACGTATCACCGTAACCGATACCGGATGTGGAATACCGGAGGATAAGCAGAAAGCCATATTCGAGCGTTTCGAAAAGGTAGATGAATACGCGCAGGGTACAGGCTTAGGGTTATCCATCAGCCAAACAATTATCGAGCATTTAGGTGGCTCCATTCAATTAGACCCGACGTATAAGCATGGAGCCCGGTTCATCGTACTCCATCCCTACAACCCTCTTGATAATCCATCATGACGTAAACCACGTCTTGAAATCCGGCACTCTCGCCTTGCTAACCAATATACGGTCCAAGGTCGGTACGATCAAATTGATCGCAAGGCGTCCGTTAAACCAGAGATCGATATCTTGCACCGCCTTTCTGGATATCAAGTATTGACGATTGATCCGGAAGAACAAGGCGGGATCAAGGCTATCGGCGAGCTCATCCAAGGTCTGCGTGAAAAGGTATTCCTTCCCGTCCGTCATCACCGCCTTTACATTTCCGTCCGCTATATAGAAAAATAAGATCATATCCACGGAAACAGGTAGCAGCTTATCCCCTTTCACAGGGATCAAGAAATGCGTTTTATATCCTTCCACCCGCTTCAAGGCTTGCATGACAGCGGAATAATCGATCGCTTCTTTCTCCACAGCCGTCGATTGTAACCGTGACAACTTATCCAAAGCTTTCCGTATATCATCCGCGTCGATCGGTTTCAGCAGATAATCTACGCTATTCACTTTAAACGCTTTCAGCGCATATTCATCATAGGCTGTCGTGAAAATGATCGGGCAAGAGATATCTACATGACCGAAGATCTCGAAAGCCGAACCATCCGCCAAATGGATATCCAGAAAGATAAGTTCCGGCATTGGATGCGATTGAAACCATTCAACACTATCCGTAATACTATCTAGGACATCGATCACCTCGATATCCGGATCAACCTCTCCCAGCAATGCCATCAAATTACGGACAGCCGCTTTCTCGTCTTCTATTATCAAAGCTTTCATACCAAAGGGATTGTTACGCTGAATATACTAGCATCTTCTTTTATGGAAATATCTTTCTTATACAAGAGGTTATAACGTTTACTCAGGTTCACCAAGCCAATACCGGTGCCTCCGCTATGTGTCAATTTCGGTTGGATGGGATTGCTAACCGTCAAGGAATCATGGTCTGAACGAACGGATATGGTCAATGAATGGCGGTTGCTGATCTCGTTATGCTTCACGGCGTTCTCGATCAAAAGCTGCACCGACATAGGAGGCAGTTGCTTAGACTCGTGCTCCTTCCCTAAGTCTATATCGAAGACTAGATTATCCTCATAGCGCATTTTCAAAAGGAAGATATAAGCGTTCACGAAATCCATCTCCTCCCGTAAAGTAACACTACGGCACTCATTCTCTTGCAAGGTATAACGTAAGACACGGGATAACTCCTGCAAATATTCTTGTGCCTTCCCGGGAGTCTCCCGGATCAAGGAACGGAGCGTATTTAAGGAATTAAATAACATATGAGGATTAAGCTGACTCTTCAACGCCTCATATTGGTTCAATAGATTCTCCGCCCGCAATTGCTGGTTCTCGACCTGTACTTGCTGGCTTTGACGAATCAGGTAAATCATATAGCAACTCCCCGTAACGACACACGACATGATAAAATCCCTCAACGGATGCAGATAATGATGTACCAAGGCGTCGATCGCCGGAATATCAAACTGATGGTGCAAGAACACGAAACCTTTTCCTAATAAATTATTCACGCACCAAGTCATTACGAACGAGAGAAGGACCTTCTGCCAAGAGATACGCGCTTTCTGCCGATTGAAACCAAAGACATACGTGTTCATCGCAAATAACAGTAAGAGGGACACGAAGGTGAGAAAGACCTCATTCGCTACATCCAATACCGACATATCCGGGAAAAGAGCGTTCTGCCCGGTAACGTCAAACAACGACACCAATTCCGGGAAATGGATCAAGAAGGCCACCATGATCGATATGATGACCAACGAGAACACATATTTATTCTTTATATTCATTTTCTTCATGAAGGCAAAGATAGTCATTTCTTCTCTACCCGTGCGGAAACATACATACCGGGACGAAAACGAGGATTTGTCTCTTTTACCCGAGCGTACATTTCCAAGGAACGGCTCGTCTCGTCCACCTCCTGTCCGATCGAGATCAAGACCGCATGGAAGGTCTCCTTCCCCATTCCATTCACCCGGAACTGCACTTGGTTCCCAATGGATAAGTCCGCTAAATCCTTCTCATAAGCGGTCAGGCAAAGAAGAGTCTCGCCTTTATCGATCACATCACAGATCGGTTCGCCCGCGTTCACGTATTTACCGAGATTAATGGACAGCCCGGCGACATAACCGCTCAGTGGCGCTTTTACCTCCAAATAAGGTTGGATACCGTCTTCCAGAAGATCGCCGGCGGAGACACCTAGGATAGCAAGTTGCGCGGCGGCGGCATCTTGACGGCTCTTCATGGAAAGATAATCCGCCTTGCTTTGCTGGAAACGTTTTTGCGAGGCCGCTTCTTGCTCACTCAAACGCTGTTGCCTTTTATACTCAGCCTCTAAGTATTCCGTTTGGGCATGGGCATCCAAATAGGTCTGTTGCAACGTGATAAAATCCGGATTCTCCAAGCTGACGATCACCGAGCCCTTCTTCACATAATCGCCCGGAAGCAGCGTAGTAGCATGAACCGTGCCTCCCATCGTCAACGTAACCGTAGCCTGCCGCTGCGGGGGAACTACCATGATCCCGTTGAAAGAGGAGTGATTCGGAAGGGCCGTTGCCGAGGAAATCCCATCCACCTCTACGCTATCCACGGATGGTTCGGACGGTACGCTTTCCGCTACTTGAGTAATAGCGGGCCGGGCAGTTATGTCTTGCGAATCGCCCTGTCCTTTCTCCGCGTTGTTTGTCATACTGCATGCGGCCAATGCCATAAGAGCCGCAGGAATCCATATCTTTTTCATCTTATACTATTTTTCTGGTTATCTACTATACAACTCCAACTCAAGCGCCGATATATTATAGGCATATACGGCCTCGATATATCCCCGCCGGATCTCCCGGGCGGCGTTCAGGCTTTGAACAAACTGCGTGATATCTGTCTCGTTCTCTTTGAACTGTACCGTCGCGCTCTTCAACAAAGCCTCCGCTTCCGGTAAAGCGCCGGTCGTATAATAGCGGATATGCTCTCCTTCCTTACGAAGCGCGACGCTCAACTCCTCCACCTTATTGTTCAATTGACGGATGTTACTCTCCGCTTCCGTACGGGCGATATAGGAATCGATCTTCGCTTGCCTTACCCGGCTATGCTGCGGGAAGAACAATACCGGGAACGAGATCCCGACCATCCAAGAGTCCAGACCGCTCAACGGGGCTATTTTCTGACGCACATATCCTACCGATAGTTCCGGGAAGAAACGGCTTCGTTCGATACGAAGCATGGCTTTCTTCTCATCGGCCACGCTCCGGAAATAATTCAGATGGATATCGGACGGAGCGATCTCGGCTACGCGAGCGGGGAATAAAACCAATGTCGTATCCATAGGCAGTAATGGGGAATCCGAATAACAAGTCCAAGAGAAACGACGGGTAGCCAATTGCAACTCCTCTTCCGCCTGCGACAAACGGGTTTGCAGATCGGCTACCAAGGTAGATGACATATTCCGCTCCAATAGCGTGATATCCCCTTGCTCATAACGCAACTGACTTGCCTTTCGCAAACGTCCGGCCCACTCGATCTGCTCTTTATACAAGGCACATAGATGAAAGGCATATTGATAATAAGCCCATGCCCGTTTTACCTCGGCCGTAATCTCCTTCTTCACCAAGTCCCGGTAATATTCTCCCGTGGTGACTTGACGGTTCACCAAGGCGTTCTTATAAAATGGGGTCAATAGAGAGCCTAAGGATTGCGTGATCTCCATCTGATTGTCGTTTCGTGTCTCACCGTTGATCTGCCCCCATGAATAATTAAAGGTGGTCGGTGACACCTCCCAGCTCTCTCCCCGTGAAGCACGACTACGTTCAATGGATGCCATGGCAGTCTTCAGGCGAGGATGATTCTCCAAGGCGATCGTCACGGCTTCTTCCAACGACACCGTCTGTTGGGCATGCGTGGGGAATAAGATACCTAAAAAAAGAAGAAACGGCAATAGGCGCTTCAACCAGCGTTGGCGCTTCCAAGCGGCCGAGCTATTTACCAACCGATAAAATACCGGGATAATAATCAACGTCAAGATCGTGGAGACAATCAAGCCTCCGATCACGACCGTCGCTAACGGACGTTGCACCTCCGCGCCCGCGGACTTCGCTATCGCCATCGGCACGAATCCTAGAGAAGCTACCAAGCCGGTCAAGAATACGGGGCGAAGTAGATGCGGACATCCTTTCGCGAGGATACGATTCGTTGTCATTTGATATTTAGTTTGTTTTCGTAAGTTATTAAAATGATTAATCATTAATATACCATTCAAAACCGCTACGCCAAACAAGGCGATAAAGCCGACCCCCGCCGATATACTGAAAGGCAACCCTCGTAACCAAAGGGCCAGAATACCCCCGATCAAGGATAACGGGACGGTAGAAAATACCACCAGCGAGTAGGTAACACTCTTAAAGGCAAAGAACAATAGCAATAAGATCAATGACAAGGCGACCGGTATCACGATCGTAAGCGTATCGATCGCATTCTGCAAGTTCTCGAACTGGCCGCCATACTCAAAGTAGTATCCCGGTTCCAGCTTGATATGCTTGTCAAGGGTTTCTTGGATAGTACGCACGACTTTCTGGATATCAGCGTCACGGACATTCACCCCGATCACGATACGGCGTTTCGTGGCATCCCGGTTAATCTGTAGAGGCCCGTTGACCAGCTCGATCGTAGCGACCTCGCTAACCGGGATCTGGATTCCCTCGGCAGTCCGTACAAAGAGCTTATCCAAATTCAGATCCGCCACTTTATCGTTATCCAGACGAAGCACCAAGTCGAAACGTCGCTCATTCTCGAAAACGACACCCGCCGCCTCTCCCGCATAAGCCGTACGGATGATCGTGTTCAACTCCTCTATATTCATCCCGTAACGGGCGATCTTGGCACGATCGTAGTGTACGACCAATTGCGGTAGCCCCATCGCCTGCTCCACGATCACATCGGCGGCTCCCGGTACTTGCTCCACGAAAAGAGAGGCTTCCTTCGCCTTCTTATAAAGCTCCGCCATATCCTCTCCATATAGCTTGATCGCGATATCCGCCTTGGCTCCCGTCATCAATTCATTGAAGCGAAGCTGGATCGGCTGGCTGAAATTAAACTCCGCCCCCGTAATCGGTTCCAAGGAGGCCTTCATCTTCTCCACCATCTCCGCACGGCTGGAGGCCGAGGTCCATTCCTTGAAAGGTTTCATCACGATCATGATATCCGCGTCTTCCACCGCCATCGGGTCGGTCGGAACCTCGGCCGTTCCGATCTTGGCTACCACATGCTTGATCTCCGGGAAATTCTTCATCAAGGTCTCTTCCGCTTGCTTCGATAGCTCGATACTATGCGTCAGGGAACTACCGGCGGGAAGCGTCATCTGCATGGCGAAATCCCCCTCATCCAGCGTAGGGATAAACTCCGCCCCTAACCTCGTGAATAAGAAAAGGGACACAGCCAGAGCCGCGAAAGAACAAGCGATCGTTCCCCAGATATGACGCAAGCAGAAATGAAGCGTACGCCTGTAAACCCCGTTTAATTTCCCGAAGAAACGATCGGCGAATGTAGGCTTCGAAGAGATCGTACGCTTTAGGAACAGGGAGGCCATCATCGGCACGTAGGTGAGCGAAAGGATCAAAGCTCCGATAATACAAAATACCAAGGTCTTCGCCATGGGGGTAAAATACTTGCCCTCTATCCCGGTCAGCGTAAGTAGCGGGAAGAAGACGATCAAAATGATCAATACGGCAAAGGTAGCGCTCCGGGCGACATGACCGGCTCCGGCCTCGACCTCCCGGTCCATCTCCTCGGCAGAGAGCGTACGCCCCATCAACCGCCTCGAATAGATATGCGCCAATATCCCCTCCAATATAACGATCGATCCATCGACCACGATACCGAAATCGATGGCCCCCAAACTCATCAGGTTGGCGGAGACCCCGAAAACACGCATCAAGATAAAAGCGAAAAGCATCGCCAACGGGATCACGGAAGCCACGATCAAGCCGGCCCGCACATTCCCCAAGAAGATGATCAATACGATAAAGACGATCAACGCTCCCTCTATCAAGTTACGGATCACGGTGGATATATTTCGGTCTACCAATTCGGAACGATTCAAATAAGGTTCTACACGAACACCTTCCGGCAACATTTTCTGTACCCTTTCGACCCGTGCCTCCAGTTCCTTGGTCACGACATTGGCGTTCGCACCCTTCAACATCATGGCGATACCGCCCACGCACTCTCCCTCGCCATCCTTTGTCATGGCGCCAAAACGCTTGGCGGAACCAAAGCGAACCGAACCGACATCGCTTATATGAATCGGTATCCCTCCACGGTTCGTGATCACAATGCGCTCGATGTCCTTTATCTTGCCGATCATTCCCTCGCTACGGATGTAGTAAGCCTTATTGATTTTCTCGATATAACTGCCCCCTGTATTCTGGTTATTCCGGTTGAGTGCCTCGAACACCTCGCCGATCGTAATATTCAAGGAATAAAGGGCATCCGGATCTACCGCCACCTCATACTGTTTCAGATAGCCGCCAAAGCTATTGATCTCCACGATACCCGGTATACCGCTCAGTTGCCGTTTCACGATCCAGTCCTGAATGGTACGGAGTTCCATGGCGTCGTATTTCTCCTCATAACCGGGCTCCACGCTCAATACATATTGATAAATCTCGCCCAAGCCGGTCGTGATAGGCATCAGCTCCGGCGTACCCAGTTCCGTGGGGATTTCTCCCGCCACGGTTTGTATCTGCTCGTTTATAAGTTGGCGGGCATCTAAGGTAGGCACGCTTTCCTTAAATACGACCGTTACCAATGACAGGCCAAAGCGGGAAACGGAGCGGATCTCTTCCACGTTCATGATATTACTCATCGCTATCTCGATAGGCATGGTGATCAATTGCTCTACCTCTTGCGGGGCCAAGGTTGGCGATACCGTCACGATTTGCACTTGATTGTTCGTTATATCCGGTACGGCATCTATCGGTAAAGTCATCATGGCATAGATTCCTCCCAGAAGCAGAAACAAGGTTGTCAACCCAACGAATAGTTTCTTCTGAATAGAAAAATGGACAATCGCTTTAAACATCACTTCATTTATTTAATATAATAGTTACAAAAATAAAAGGTAAGCGTTTGCCTGCCCGACATAAAATAATGAAGTGACCGAAATCAAGGTTGAAGTATCGGTATGAGGAGTTGGAGCATATCTATAGAAAAAGGCTTCACATGCCCTCTATGACACATGAAGCCCCTTTTGTTATCCTATATAAATAATAAGAATCGTTGCCGTTAAAAGCGGATCAGCACTTAATGCTCAACTGTCGCAACACCTCACGGATCTTCTCATACGTGACGATACGTGTAGGAACCAAAGGCAAACGAAGCTTATTCTCGATAAAGCCCATCATATTCAGCATACTCTTCGCTCCGGCAGGATTTCCATCCACGAACAACAGGCTGAACAGCTCCGTGAAGCTGTGATGGATCGTACGTGCGCTATCATAATCACCCGCCAAGGCCAGACGTACCATACGGCTAAACTCACGAGGGAAGGCGTTACCGATCACGGAGATCACTCCCACCGCACCTAATGTCATTAAAGGGAAAGTAATACCATCGTCACCGGAGATCACGTTGAAACGGGCCGGCTTGTTCTTGATGATATCATCCATCTGGGTGATATTGCCGGAAGCCTCTTTCACGGCGATCACGTTATCGAACTCACGGGCGATACGAAGCGTAGTCTCGGCCGTCATGTTCACACCCGTACGCCCCGGTACGTTATAGAGTACGATCGGTAAATGAGTAGCGTTGGCGATCGCCTTGTAATGCTGGTAAATCCCTTCTTGGGAAGGCTTATTATAATAAGGTACGACCGAGAGGATAGCGTCGATACCCTCGAAATTATCGGTCTTCAATTTCTCGACAACCGACCGTGTACAATTACCTCCCACGCCTAATACGATAGGGATACGGCCCCGTACACGAGTCACTACCAAGCTTATAATGTTTTTCTTTTCTTCTTCCGTAAGTGTAGGGGTTTCCGCTGTAGTTCCCAGCACTACCAAATAATCCGTACCGTTCTGCACCTGATAATCCACCAGCTTGCCTAACGCCTCGTAATCTACACTCTCATCTTCCTTGAATGGCGTGATCAACGCCACACCCATTCCTTTTAAATTTATGTCTGCCATGGGGAAAATATTCCTTTTTGTTATTTAGCACTGCAAAAATAAGGAAATTATATCATTTAGCACGGATGGAACGCAAATAAAATAATATCTGTCCGAATAAATACTGAATATCGTCCTTATCTGTTACAGTCAAGCCTAAGTCGTACCATTCTTGGCCCGGATACTTAATCCCGACCTTGAAGGCGGATGGATGCCGGAGAGCGATGTATTGCAAGGCATAACAACCCGGCCGGGTGATATCGATCAAGATATCCGCCTTGAGAGCGCCCACCTTTTTCAAGACACTATCGGAAGGGAATCCCCACGCGTTGAGATCGTTCTTTATATGTACAGGAATATTGGAATCATCGAAAGGAATATCCGCTCCTCCGGACGGCACATATACACACGTCTTGATGTCCTTCTTCGCCTTGCGCAAAGGCTCCAAGGCCCTCATGACGTCCTCGTGATCCTCTATATTATACAAGACCAAAAGCGAACGTGCCTCATCCAAGGAAAGGGAACGATGCGGACGCCCCCCGGCATCCGACACTAAAGCCTGTATCTTCTTCTTGATAAAATAATTCGTAAACATTTATTCCAGCATATTTAAGAACGCATCCTCGTTGATAATCTTCACACCCAGCTTCGCCGCTTTCTCCAGCTTGGCCGGTCCCATATTCTCGCCGGCAAGGATATAATCGGTCTTCCCCGAGACGGAGCCGCTATTCTTGCCGCCATGTTGCTCAATCATCGCCTTATACTCGTCACGTGAATGCTTGGAAAATGTCCCGCTGATCACGATCGTCAATCCTTTCAACTTCTCGGAACGGTTCGCCAATTGCTCTTCGGAAACCGTCATCCGCAAGCCCTGTTCCTTTAATCGGTTCACCAACGTACGGTTCTTCTCGTCCGAGAAATAACTCAATACACTCTGGGCGATCCGCTCGCCGATCTCGTCCACGGCTACCAAATCCTCTAAAGACGCCTGCTCCAATGCCTCGATCGAGTGGAAAGCCGAGACCAAGCGTTTAGCGACCGTCTCTCCCACGAAACGAATCCCCAGACCGAACAAGACCCTCTCAAAAGGAACTTGCTTGGATTCCTCCAGACTCGACATCAGATTCTGGGCGCTCTTCTCCGCCCACCGTTCCAGACGCAATAAATCGGCAACCGTCAACGTATATAAGTCCGCCGAGTCTTTTACATAACCGGCGTTGTACAAATCCTCCACCGTTTCCGGGCCTATATTGATATTCATCGCCTTCCGGGTCACGAAATGCTCTATACGCCCCTTGATCTGAGGAGGACAGCCCGACTCGTTCGGACAGTAATGTGCCGCCTCTCCCTCCGGACGCACCAAAGGAGTCCCGCACTCCGGACACACACGGATAAAGCGGACCTTATCCCCCATCAGCATCGAACGAGCCTCCACGTTCACTCCCACGATCTTCGGGATGATCTCCCCGCCTTTCTCCACATACACTTGGTCGCCGATATGCAAGTCAAGCCCCTCGATAATATCGGCGTTATGCAAGGAAGCCCGCTTCACCACCGTCCCCGCCAACAATACGGGCTCGAGGTTCGCCACCGGAGTGACCGTCCCCGTCCGTCCCACTTGGAAAGAGACCGAGTTCAAGCGAGTCTCGGCACGCTCCGCCTGAAACTTATAAGCGATCGCCCAGCGAGGGCTTTTCGACGTAAAACCTAAGTTCCTCTGCTGACGAAGCGAGTTTACCTTCAACACGATTCCATCCGTCGCCACGGGCAGGTTCTTACGTTCCACATCCCAATAAGCGATATAATCGAATATATCCTGTAGGCTCTGGCATTTACGGATCACGTCCGGAATCTTAAAACCCCATGCGCGAGCCGCCTGCAAATTCTCATAATGCCCTTCGGCCGGCAGGTTCTCACCCAATAAATAATAGAAATAAGCATCCAGCTTACGGGAGGCCACGATAGCCGGATTCTGCTGTTTCAACGTACCGGAAGCGGCGTTGCGAGGATTGGCGAACAAGGGTTCCTCCTGCTCCTCCCGCTCCTTATTCAAGCGATCGAACTCCGCCCAAGGCAGCAATACCTCGCCACGGATCTCGAACTCCTCCGGAAAATCAGAACCCCGGAGTCTTAATGGAACCGAACGGATGGTCTTGATATTCGCCGTCACGTCATCACCACGAGTGCCGTCGCCACGGGTCACGGCACGCGTCAAGCGTCCTTTCTCATAGGTCAAAGAGATAGAAGTGCCATCATATTTAAGCTCCGCCACAATCTCGAAAGGCTCATTCAAGGAGCGGACCGTACGATCATAAAAATCTCGGATCTCATCCTCGGAGTACGTATTACCCAACGAAAGCATCGGATATTTATGTACCACTTGCTCAAACTCTTTCGAGAGGTCGCTCCCCACCCTCCGGGTCGGGGAATCCGGATCGGCGAACTCGGGATGCGCCGCCTCCAGTTCCTGCAACTCTTTCATCATCTTATCAAACTCAAAGTCTGATATTGTCGGTGCCGAAAGCACATAATAATTATAATTATGCCGCTCCAGCTCATCACGCAGGGCTTTTATCTTTGCTTCGACCATATTAGTATATTAATTCTACGTTGTCTATCCAAAACGTATTTCCCGGAGAGCCGATATAGGCCCCTCCGTGGCTGGAGGTGAACTGCAACACCATATGCGTAGGTGCCTCGCCCGGCTCCGCCCAGCCTACCTCTTGGATAGGAACGCTTTTTCCTTTACTATTTAACGTATAACGTTCCTCTACTTGTATACGCATATACGGTTTATATTCGGGTTTGGATGTTATATTTCCATAAAGGATCGGGTAAGTAGCGTCATTTACCCAATCAGGGGTAGATTCCGTATAGCGTTGCACCATCGTACCGACCCGCTTGGAATAAACATTCCCTTCCGCGTCTTCCCATCGTTTCTGCAACAACAAGATCACCGCCAAGGAATCCTGCCCGGCCACCGTACTCTTACGGCTGAACCCCGTACTACGTACCCGATTCTTCTCGGGAGCGGCTTTCACCTTATAATCAAACCGCAACGCTTTCGGCTTCTTGGAGAAAGGCACTCCTGATTGTAACATCGCTTGAGGGTTTTTTGTTCCCTTGATCGGCTCATGCACCGTACCCAAGAAAACGGAGCCGGCGGCGATCACCTCGATATCCACCAAACCGAAAACCTTCACGCTCTCATAACGGGTCTCCATGCGGGCGCACATCCCATCCCCCCGTTTCTCCGGGAAAACAGACGTATTGGTTTTCACCACTCCCGCCACTTTCGCCATCACGTTGGAAGTAGCCCACGGAGAACCGCCCATATTACGAAACGCCGTATTACCGACAATCGTATCCGAGGGCCCCAGCTCATAAAGCCATTTCGTATTTCCCCCGATAATGCCAGACTCATGAATCTCACGGACAATCCAATTATCCATGTCTCCATAAGCGAAGGGCACCACATTCTCCGATGTCACCCCATCCCCGTCCGCGAGAACCACGGACAAAGGCATACAAGCGATTGCCAAAAATAACGCTTTCTTTCTTAAACTCAAACCCATCCCTCTATCAATTTAATACCTATCTAACCCTTTTATTTATAAGCTATAGCCCCATTCCTTCAAGGCCATGCCCCAATTTTCCTCTACGAGCCGGACCGTACGATCCTCGTACTTGTATTGGTTCTTCTTGTAGCCCTTCTTCTTGCCCAGATACTTCTCTATATCCGCCTTAGACTCCTTAAAGCCGGGTAAGTTTAATGACCCGTAAATATTTTCCGTCATGGCGAAAGCGTCTTTCTCGAAATCCTCGAACTTCACTTCCACCAGATTGCCTTCCGGTATCAGGTGCTTCTCTTCCTCGTACTTGTAGAAAAGACGGCGATATACCTCGATGAAGTTCGCCTCGATCTGCTCGTTCGTGATATCCTGCAAACGCAATGGCTGGATCGTATTCGTAAAGAAACTGCGGGTACTCTCGAATACCGTATACGGATTTCGCTTCAAGTAGATGAACTTAGCGTTCGGGAACATCTCCAGCAATGTCTTCACACGCCCCGTATGCGGTGGGTTCTTGCTCAAATACTGCGTACCGTTCGTATTCCAGAGGGAAACCTTAACCAGACGCATGAAAGTATCCATGAAGATCCGCCGCTCCTCCTCCGTGATATCGTTAAACAATAAGTAACGATCGCAATACTCCATCCAGCGTTTCGGGAAGAACCAGAAATTATAATATGTATAAGGCATCATGTTCGACAAGGCGAACTCCTCCTCTTGCGGAAGATCCACCTTCAACTCCATATTATCGGTCGGACGCTTATCCGGCATCAAGAAAGCCATGTTCTTCTTGAAGAAAGGCTGCCCCCAGAGCATCAGGTGCGGGAATACCGTCTGGTACGTCGTGGTATAACCGAAATGCTTATCGCAGGCGAAGATGTTATGAACAAAAGTCGTACCACTCCGCCAATGCCCCAAGATAAACAAGGGGTCCATCTCGAGCGGCTTATCGGCCAATTTCTTGAACCGGCTATCCTCGATCGGCTTCAAGGCGCTCAACAGGCGGCAAACACCGGTCGTAAGGCGATACTTACCCTTAAAGCCCTTGTCTATCTGCTGCCGGGCCGTCACCTTCCTGAACGTATCCCAATCCGCCCCGACCAACGTATTGATCGGTAGCTTATCAAACTCCAACAATCCCATATCCTATCGTTTTTCCGTTATACATTTCACAGATACGCCCTGCCGGCCCAACTCCTCACAAACCTTACGGATCGCCTCATAATGCTCCTCTCCGATTCCCATCTCCGGGAGGTTCAAGGTAGCCAAAGCGTCTTCCGTCACCATATCTTTAGCGTCCACACGGTCGATGATCATACCCACGGCGGACGTATTATTCGTAATCGGATCGATCAAGATAAACGAGCCGGTCTGCTTATTCCTCCTATACGGATCGAAGAACAACTCCTTGCCGGTAGTAAATACCACACGGCCGATCTCGTTCAGCTCCAGATGATCCACGGAAGACTGCTCCATCGTGTTCACGTTCACCTTATAGCGGATACTATCCACACGGGCACGTGTCGTATGAGTGGTCTGCTTGATGTAGAACTGCTTGTTCACGTCCATGGCTTCCTCATCCATCCACACCAGCATGGCCTCGAAATTACGGTCGCGGATCGGCAAGTTATCCGGGTGCACCAGCATCTCCCCACGGGAGATATCGATCTCGTCCTCCAAGGTGATCGTAATACATTGAGGCGGGAAAGCCTGCTCCAACTCACCCTCGTAGGTGACGATGCTCTTTACCTTCGAGGTCTTCCCGGAAGGCAACGCCATCACCGTATCTCCCTTACGCACGATACCGCTAGCCACCTTGCCGCTAAACCCACGGAAATCCAGATTCGGGCGCAACACGTATTGCACCGGATAACGGAAGTCCTCGTAGTTACGATCCAAGTCGATAGGCACGTTCTCCAGATAATCCAATAAAGACGTACCCTCGTACCAAGGCGTACGATCACTCTTCTCCACCACGTTATCGCCATCCAAGGCCGATAAGGGGATATACGTGATATCCGGGATATCCAGCGGCTCCACGAAACGTTTATAATCCGCCACGATCCGGTCGAACGTATCCTTGTCGAAGTCCACCAAGTCCATCTTATTCACGGCCAGTACCACATGTTTGATCCCCAGCAAAGATACCAGATAGGTGTGACGGCAGGTTTGCGTGATCACGCCCGTGCGGGCATCCACCAAGATGATCGCCAGATTCGCCGTGGAACCACCCGTGATCATATTCCGGGTGTACTGCTCGTGCCCCGGGGTGTCGGCGATGATGAACTTACGGTTGTTCGTGCTGAAATAGCGGTAAGCCACATCGATCGTGATACCTTGCTCACGCTCGGCCTTCAAGCCATCCAGCAACAAAGCGTAGTCGATATGCTCGCCGGCGTTGCCCATACGCTTGCTGTCACGCTCCAAGGCATCCAACTGATCCTCGTATATTTTCTTACTATCAAACAGCAATCGGCCTATCAAGGTCGATTTGCCATCATCCACCGAGCCGGCGGTCAAGAATCTCAGCAGGTCCTTCTGCTCGTCCTTATCTAGGAATTCCTTTATATTTAATTTTGTATCTGCCATGTCTCTTCTGTGTTAAAAATACCCTTCCCGTTTCTTCTGCTCCATACTAGCGTCTTGATCGAAGTCGATCACACGGGTCGTACGCTCGCTCTTCGTCGTGGTCATCATCTCCTCCACGATTTTCTCGATCGTATCCGCCTCGCTCTCCACGGCGCCGGTCAGCGGCCAGCAGCCCAACGTACGGAAACGGACCATACGCATACGGATCTGGTCCCGGTATTGCTCCGGCAAGCGGTCGTCGTCCGCCATGATCAAATTACCGTCGATCTCCACGCACGGACGCTCCTTGGCGAAATACAGGGGAACGATCGGGATATTCTCCAGACGGATATATTGCCAGATATCCAGCTCCGTCCAGTTCGATAGCGGAAATACACGGATGCTCTCGCCCTTATGCACACGGGCGTTATAGATATCCCACAACTCCGGGCGCTGGTTCTTCGGGTCCCATTGATGGAACTTATCGCGGAACGAGAAGATACGTTCTTTCGCACGGCTCTTCTCCTCGTCACGGCGGGCGCCGCCGAAAGCGGCGTCGAACTTATATTTATCCAAGGCATGAAGCAAAGCCTGCGTCTTCATCAAGTCCGTATGCACCTTGCTTCCATGCGTGAACGGGCCCACGCCCGCGTGGAAAGCCTCCATATTAGACTCCACGATCAAGTTCCAGCCGAATTTCTTCGCATAAGAATCACGGAACTCTATCATCTCCTTAAACTTCCATTTCGAATCGATGTGCATCAACGGGAAAGGAACCTTACCCGGAGCGAAAGCCTTCTCGGCCAGACGGACCATCACGGAAGAATCCTTCCCGATGGAATAAAGCATAACAGGATTCTCGAACTCGGCGGCTACCTCACGGATGATGTGGATAGACTCGGCCTCCAGCTCCTGTAAATGACTTAACTTGTAATCAGACATATCTTTTTTCAGTGTTTAATTTCTACTTTCGGTATGATCAACTCCAACAACCGGCTCACGGATTGCTCCACGCTCAATACGGAGGTATCCAAGGACAGGTCCGGACGCTCCGGCGCCTCGAACGGGGCGGAAACCCCGGTAAACTCCTTGATCTCGCCTTTCCGGGCCTTGGCATACAGGCCTTTCACGTCACGGCGTTCGCACTCGGCGAGCGGCGTACTTACGTAAACCTCCAAGAAATCCGCTTTACCGATGATAGCGGACGCCATCTCTCTCAACTCATTGTTCGGGCTGATAAAAGCCGCTATGGTTATAACACCCGTATCGACAAACAGTTTACCCACCTCGGCGATCCGGCGTATATTCTCCACCCGGTCCTCCGGCGAGAACCCGAGATTATTGTTGATACCACTACGGATATTATCCCCGTCGAGGATGCGGCAAAGCAATCCCCGTTTATGCAACTCACGCTCCAAAGCGATAGCGATCGTGCTTTTCCCCGAGCCACTCAAACCCGTGAACCACACCATCACGCCCCTTTGCCCCAGAAGCGCCTCTTTATCCTCACGACCCAGCATACGGTCGAAAATCGGATAGATATTATTTTCTAAAACTTCCATATCATAGGTATTACAAACACGGAGATCAAGAACGTGATCAAGTTCAAGGGCAAGCCCACCTTCACGAAATCCGTGAACTTATAGCCTCCCACGCCTTGTACGATCAGGTTGGTCTGGTAGCCGATCGGCGTACTGAAACTAGCCGACGCCGCCATACAGATCACGACAAAGAATGGGGTCGGATCAACGCCTAATTGCGTAGCTACCGACAAAGCGATCGGGAAGCTCAATGCCGCCGCAGCGTTATTCGTGATCAACTCCGTAAATATATTGGTAATAATAAATAGAATCGCCAGCAACGCATACGGCCCCAAATTGTCGGCCATACCGATTATATGGCGGGCTATCATGGAGGCAAAGCCGGAATTCTCCATGGCCTTGCTGATAGCGAAAGCGCAAGCGATCGTTATCAAGATATCCCAAGAAATGTATTTCGTGTATTTTTTAGGCGGGAAAAGCTTCGTCCACGCCATGATGATTGTCGTAATACAGACAAAGAAGAACATATCCAAGCGCATACTTGGAACGGCCTCTTTCACGACTGGCAACTCTCCTACCGTCGCCCCCGTAATCATAAAGATCAACAGTCCTAAAGCCAGCCAACGTTTCTTCTTCGATACCGGCTCCGTTGCCTCATTACCATTCGCCAACATCAAGAAGACACTAGACTCACCCCATGTAGGGATAAAAGAATCGTCCGCCCACAACACCAAGGTATCGCCCTCATGCAATACCAACGTATCCAGATTACGGGTAAAACGCTGTCCGCCGCTTTTCACCTCTTTCACGATCGCCCCGTAATGGCGGGTAAAGTTAAACTCTCCCAAGGTCTTGTTGATACCCGGGAAGCGTGCGCCCAGCACGGCCTCCACCCGGTGGAAATTCCCGGGATTCTCATCCTCCCCGTCTTCGGATACCGTATCCGTCCTCGAGTCCGGAAGCAGTTTATTCGAGAAAGCGAACAAATATAAAATACCGGCGATAGCGATAAAAATACCGACTTTCCCCAGCTCAAACATCGTAAAGCCCTCATATCCCGCCTCCAGAATCATGCCGTGCACCACCAGATTCGTAGAAGTACCGATCAAGGTACATATACCGCCCAATATCGTGACATACGAGAGAGGGATCAAGAATTTCGTGGCCGGAAGCCTCACCGCCTCCGCCCATCGCTTGATGATCGGGGCAAAAATAACCACCACCGGCGTATTATTCAGGAACGCCGACACGAAAGCCACGGGCGGGAGCATCCTCGCCTGCGCCTTGAAGACGGTGGTCTTCCCCTCGGGAAGCAGTTTCTTGATCAATTGGCCTAAAGCCCCGCTCTGCCGCACTCCCTCACTGACAAGGAAGAGCATGGCTACGGTTATCATCCCTTTATTGCTAAAGCCCTCCAGCATCTCCTTGGGAGTAAGAATGCCTACGCAGAGAAAAAACACGACCACTGTCAGAAGAACCATTCCCGGCCGCATCTTATCCCATACCAAGGCTGCGATCATGCCGATCAGGGCCAGCAACACAAACACTATATCAAAATTCATGTATTTACTTTTAAGAGCGCAAAAATAATAAGAATACTCAAGTGCGCACTCCTTTCGCTAACCTATTTTTAGGATTATATGGGATATAGACCAATAATGATTGATTCTGGGCCAACTTATATTCTTACAAGGTAGTCTTCTAAATTTCGTTCATAACCAAATAAACAAGAATGCATTGTACGGCTTGTAGAGACGGAGCATGCTCCGTCTCCCACCGCTGACAATAACTTAAAATACACATCCCCCTCACTTCACGATAAACCACGGATTATGCAAATCTTCCTTGTTATAGCGAAGCGGGGTCTTGCCGTCGATATGATATATGTCGCAACCGGCAGACTTGGCGATGGCGTGGCCGGCGGCGGTATCCCACTCCATCGTCGGGGCGAAACGGGGATAGATATCGGCCGAGCCTTCCGCTACCAGACAAATCTTCAGGCTGCTGCCGCTACTGATCAACGTAACGGGCTTTCCCTGCTTGCGGAGATTATCGATGAAAGCGGTGGTCTCCTCCGTTTGGTGAGACCGGGACGCCACTACCACGACTCCTTGATGCGCCAGCGCTATCGGCAAATGTATCGCCCGCTGCTTCATCTCGTCCATCGAGGGCTGGCTACTGCTATCGATTCCCGTAAACTTATAAGCACCCACAGAGGAGGAGGCGAAATACAACTCCTTCCGGACGGGCACATAAATGACGCCCAACACGGGCACACCCTTCTCCACCAAGGCGATATTCACGGTAAACTCGCCGTTTTTCTTGATAAACTCTTTGGTACCGTCCAGCGGGTCCACGATCCACAGCGTCTCCCATTTGGAGCGCTCCTTGAACGGGATCTCCTTTCCTTCCTCGCTTAAGACCGGAAACGGGGTAACGGACAAAGCGTTTGTTATCAATCGATGGGCCGCCTTATCCGCCTTTGTCAACGGCGAGTTGTCTGCTTTTCTCTCTATCCCGAAGTCTGATTCGGGGTCGTTATAAATATCCATGATCGACTTGCCTGCGTCTACCGCGGCACGGATCGCTATGTAAAGATAATTGGCGTAGCTCATCATCACTTCTCGTTTTATTATTTGTTAATAAGCAAATATATGGAAAAAAAAATAAATTAACGCCCTGTCGCCTGTAAATATTCCGTACGTTTGATCAAATAAGCCGTATAATCACCCGTATACTGGTCACGGCTTTGCTGGAGGAGCGATTGGGCGTCCAGAAGATCGCTCAGCGTTACCGTGCCCGCCTTATAATAGTCCGTATTAAGGCGGACATTCTCCTCGGCCGTCGCTATGGACTCCTCCGAGAGCTTGACTTGCTTATAAGACTCCTCCAGCTCGTTCCAAAGCTTCCGCATTTGCACCAACAGAAGCTCATTGGCGTTTTGGCGGGAATACTCGGCCGCCTTCACCTGAAGCTTTTGCTTCCGGATGGCGTGCGAGCCGCCCCACCAATCACTGATCGGAATCGCTACGGTAGCGAAAACCATGCCGAACGGACGGTCCTTATCCAGTAAGTTGTGATACATATACCCGGCTCCGATCCCCACGGTGGGCAAGTATTGCCCAACCTTCAGCTTTTGTTGAAGACGGGCGGCCTCCACGTTCTTCTCCAGCAATTTATAAGAGAGTGTCGTAGGGAGCGCCTCCTCATGGCTCACCCGGTAAAGCTCCGGGGAGGGCACCTCGGCGGGCAGCGTGAAATCGATCTCGAAATCATCTTCCCCGATACCGATATATTGAGCCAGCACCATCTTGGAAAGGCGCAAGCCGTTCTCCACCCGCAGGCGGTCGCTCGCCACGCCGTTCTTTTTCAACTGGACTTGCAGTAGGTCATTACGAGTCGTCACGCCGGCGCCGACCGCTACCTCCACATCCTTATAAAGACTCCCCACCAAGGATTCCACGATCTCGATCGTCCTTAATTTCTCGTGAAGGGAGATCCATTGCCAGTAATACCGCTCCACCGTCAGGGCTACCTCATCCTCGGATTGGCGCATCTGGTAACGGCTCACCTCGAGCGCCAAGTCGGCCAGCTTATTGCCGTTCACGATCTGTCCGCCGGCGAACACGGGCTGGATAGCGGTCACCCCACCCAGCAAGCCGTCATCCATCATCGACAACTCGAGAAGGCCCGGTATCACGCTCATATCCATCATCCCGTGGTTCGCCTTGAATGCCGTTCCCACGGCACTGACATTCGGGAAGTATTTCGTAAAGGCCTCCTTTTTTCCTTCCCTCGCCTCTTCTACGTCCAAACGGGCGTTCTTCATCTTCGCGTTATTCTCCAAAGCCATTTCCCGGCATTCTTCCAGCGATAATGTCCGCTGGGCGCTCACGGTCCCCACGCATAAAACGAGGGAACCGACGATGCCATATATCCATCTTTTTATCATCTCTTTTTTCCGCATATATTCATTCCTATATTATATCCTAATCCACATCCGTATCATTCATTTATTCCCGAATATCTTCCAATAGAAAACAGGCAGGATGATGACCGCCAAGATCATCGAGAAGACCGTTCCCGAGCAGATCACCACACCCATCGGCATCCAAAGGGAACTGCCGCTGATGATCATGGGAACCACGCCCACGGCCGTTGTAGCCGAGGTCAGGAAGATCGGGAGCATGCGTCGCCGGCCGGCGTCGAAGGCGGCATCCCTCGGGCTATAATGCTTATGAAGCCGCAAGTCTTGCGCATGCTCGAATATCAAGATAGCGTTTCGCACCACGATACCAATCAAGCTGATAACGCCCAAGACGCACGTCAAGCTGAAATCGATATGGAACGCCCACAAGCCCAGCGCCGCCCCGAACAAGGTGAGCAGCAACGAGGACAGGGCCGCCAACGCCAAGCCGATCTTCTTGAAATTGACCAACAGGAAGAAGAAAACAATGATCACGGCGATCGCCAAGCCCTGCATCAGCGGGTTCATCGTCTCGAAATCCAGCTCCTTGGCTCCACCGTACTCGTACGTCACGCCCTCGGGCAAGGTCGGGATAATACGGCTTTCCATGACTCGCTCGATCCGTTTCTGCATAGCGTTCTGGTTGGTCCCCCGGGTTACCTCGGCGAAGACGCTCAAGGTACGCACGCCGTTGCGACGGACGATCTGCCCCTCATTCCAGCCTCCCTCGATCGTGGAGACTTGCCGGAGCGGGACGCTCACGCCGGGGACGATGGTGGGAAGATACTGGTCGCCGACCTTATCGAACGCGTCACCCTCCCCTTTCTTATCGGATCTCAGCTGGATCGGCAAAGCGTAATCGCCTTCCCAGAGGGAGCCAACCGAGAGGCCGTCGTAACGGATCGCCAGATCGGCCGAGGCCATCGCCTTCGTGATCCCGAGGCGGGAGGCTTCCACTGGGTCCAATCGAACCCGTACGTCGGGTAAGGCCTCCTCATAATTGGTGTGTACCCAGACCAAGCCGTCCATCTCACGCAACACGGCCATCAAGGAATCCCCGGCCTGCTTCAACCGGGCGATATCGTCTCCCATGAAACGGACCTCTAAAGGAGAGGATACGTTTTGGTAATCCAGTTGCTTGAACTTCACGTAAGCGTCGGGGAAATAATCGGCGTAGCGGTCCGTATAATCATCCAACACGCTACGGGTGGCCTCTACCGAGGCGGTGTTGACAATGAACTGGGCGTAATTCTTCCCGGCCAAGTTCGGGGCGTAGGTAGCTTGGAAACGGGGCGAGGAAGTTCCGATAAAGGAGGTGACGGACAGGATGCGCTCATCTTCCGACAACAGCTTATAGAGACTATCGCTCACGGCGGCGGTACGGTCCAGCGAGGTTCCCTGCGGGAGATAGATCTCGACGGCGAACTGATCCCGGTCGGCTATCGGCATCATACGCTGGCTCAGTTGAGTGATCATCAGGATCGCCAAGGCAACCGTCAGGATGCCTAGACCGATCGTGGCTTTCGGGAAACGGAAAGTCCACGTCAGCGCCCTCGTATAGACGGCCTGTACGGTATCCAGCAGATTGAACCTCTTCTTTCCCTTATTCTCCCGCCCGGACTTCAATCCCTTCTTGATCAAGACCCGCTCCAGCAGCGGGATAAAGACCATCGCCACCGCCAGCGACACCATGAGGGAGATGGAAAGCGTCCAAGGGAAGAAGGTCACGAAATCCAACATCTGCCCCGTCATCGTGAAAAGCAACGGGAAAAAGATCACGCAAATACACAGCGTAGCCAACAAAATCGAGCTGAAATAGTTCTTGGCGCTATAGACGGCGGCGTACCAACGGGAATAGCCCTTGTCCAGATATTCCAGATAGGCGTCTATCACGATGATGGAGTTATCCACGATCATGCCCAATACCACGATCAAGGCGGCCAGCGTCACCGTATTCAGCGGGATGCCGCAAGCGTACATGACACCGATCGAGATAAAGACACTGATCGGGATGGAAGTAGCCGCAACCAATGCCGAGCGGAAAGGGAAGAGTACCATCATCACCAAGATCACGACCACGATGGACACAAACAAATCCCGCACGAAGGAACTTACCGAGTCTCCCACCACCTTCGGCTGGTCGGCGATCCGGCGGATCGAGACACTCTCGGGAAGATCCCGCTCGAAAGCGTGCAATACCTCGTCTACCTCCTTTCCGTATCGTACGATATTATGGCCCTCACGCATCTCCATGGAAAGGATGATCGCTTTCTTGCCGTTGTTCGTTATATAGCTATCCGGCTCGGGATATTCCCGCACGATACGGGCCACGTCTTTCAAGCGGATCATATGCCCGTCGGCATCGGCCAGCAGGATCTGCTCGCCTACCTCCCGCTCCGAGGGATAGGTCACGGAAAGGTGGATGGGAATGTCCAAGCCGCCATTCTCCAAGGAGCCGGAGGCGGTGGTAAAGCCTTGGGTGAACAAGGTTGTCATCAGCATACGGGTATCTAGGCCGTAAGCGGCTAGCTTGTCTGGATCCAAGTAGACCGAGATCTGCTCGTTTTGTACCCCGTAACGGCGCAGGTTGGATACGGACTCGATCCGGCGCAGGCGGTCTTCCAGCGTCTCCATGTATCGCTGCAATTCCCGGTAGGTCTTGTCTTCCGATTCCAAGGTGATCAATAAGGCGGAAGTATCGCCGAAATCATCATTCGCGATGACGGCGAGTACGCCCGAGGGCAGTTGCGACTTGAAGTTCTGCAAGCCGAGCTTGATCTTCGACCAGACCTCGTCTTTATTGTTCACGTCGTCGTTCAGCTCCACCATCACGTACACCATTCCATCCCTTGACATGGAGTACGTCTTTTTCTTCTTTACCTCCTTGAAGGTAAACAGGTATCTCTCCAAAGGCTTGGCCAACTGCTCCTCCACCTCTCCGGAAGTCGCCCCGGGGTAAACACCCACGACCACGCCTTGGCGGATGGTGAACTCCGGGAATTCCTGTTTCGGCATGTCCACCAAACCCCAAATACCCAACCCGACCAGCACGGTAATCACCAGCAACGTGATCTGGTAATGACGCATGGTCCATTCGATCACTCCGTTTTTACGTTCTCTCATAACGCACGCACTCTCATGCCCTCACTGATTTTCTGGTAACCGCCTATCACGACGATATCCCCCTCGTTCAACCCTTCCAGAATAAACAAGCCCTGCTCCGTCAAGTCGCCCGTCCGTACGGGCGTAGCTTTCGCCTCTCCGTCTACGACCTTCCAGACGAAACGCCCCCCGTCGTTCGCTATCAGCACGGCGTTGTTCGGCAAGGCGATAGCCGGCACGGATTCCTCTCCCGACAGGCGTACATCGCAAACCATGCCGGGCAACAAAGCGCCGGACGGGTTCTCCAGCCGGATCTTCGCCTCGTAAGTATGGGAGATAGGGTTGGCCACGATACCTTTCTCCGTCACTTTCCCCTCAAAACATTGTCCGCCCAGAGCGGCTACCTTTATCATAGCGGCTTGATCGCCGAGCGTGGCGACCTCATTCTCCGGAACGGCGATCTTCACGTTTACCGTCTCTATCCTTAACAAGGAGAAAACCGGTTGCCCGGGCTGCACGTTCTCTCCCGCCTCAACCATGCGCTTGCCGATAACGCCGCCGAACGGGGCATACAGGTTCCGGTCCTCAAGGTTTTTCCTCGAGATTCGCTCCATGGAACGGGCCTGTTCCAATTTGCTCTCCACCTCTACCCATTTCATATCCGGCAGGCTCTTATTCTCGTGCAAGGTTCTCATGCGGGCATAGGCGTCCTCCGCTTGTCGCAAGGAAGCGGCCGAGGCGTTATAGGCGTTTTCCAGCGTCGCCTTGTCTAACACCGCTAGTAGTTGGCCCTCACGGACCTTCTGCCCCTCGCCCACCAATACTCGCTCTACATTACCCATCACCTGAAAACTAATCGAGGAGGATACGACCTCCTCTACCGTTCCCACGTAATTCCTTGTATCCGCCGGAACGGTCTTCGCTACCTTCACGATCTCCACCGGGATCTCTTTGCTATCCCGTCCCTCTTTTTGACTGCCCGAGCATCCGGACATCACGAACACGACGGATAATAATCCTCCATAAACAATGCCTTTCATCCTTTTCATATCCTATGATTTATTATACCGCGAAGATGATGAGTTTATCCACTCCAAAGAAGTTCCGTTTTGCAACCAAATTGTCCTATTTGACACATTTCAATTGGATTATTCTATTATTTCACTAATTTTATCGCCCAAACAAGAATAAATTATGAACGTAACAGATCTACCTCAAGCTTGTATCTCTCTTATCGAGAACGTACCCGGCATAGACTTTATCGACGAGGATTTCGCCATATTCGATAACATCGACGATATTCCCTCGCTCGACCATCCGATGCGAATAGACGCCGTCGTATTCGCGCTTTGTACGAAAGGCTTCATGCGTATACGGATCAATATGGAGGAATATGTCGTAGGGGAAAACCATCTCGTATTGTCCTTGCCTGATCAGATCATCCAACACGTGGAACGTAGCGAGGACGTGGCCGGGATCTTCATCGTCATCTCCAAGAATTTCATGGAGGAGATCATTCCTCATATACAGAATACCTTGCCGGCGTTCTTCTACATCAAGGAGCATCCGGTCACTGAGTTGAATGCCGAGGAGATAGGTTGTATCAAGGAATATCATTCTTTTCTCTGGAAGAAAGTGAAAGCGAAAGGGCATCCTTACCGGAAAGAGATTGCCCAGAGCTTATTGTTGGCGGTATTCCACGAGGTTTACGGCATGTTTAAGAATCATATGCCGATCGAGGTGAAGAAGAGCCGGCAAGAGGAGTTGTTCGCGGCGTTCATACAAACGCTCGCCTTACATCATAAGCAGGAACGATCGGTAGCTTTCTACGCCGGGAAATTATGTGTGACTCCCAAATATTTATCTCTTTTGGTAAAGAACGTCAGCAACCGTACGGCCGGGGAATGGATCGATAATTACGTTGTCTTGGAGGCGAAGGCGTTATTATCCTCCTCCACCCTTTCCATCCAAGAGATATCAGACCGGCTAAACTTCGCCAACCAATCCTTCTTCGGTAAATACTTCAAGCAACACGTCGGGATATCGCCTACGGAGTATCGGAAGAAATGGTAATAATCAGAAAAATAATTATCTTTGTCTCACGACAGAAGTCATTTAATGAAAAGATAAAATGAAACGAACAGAAATTATAGATCAGATAAAAGATATCATGCGCCGGATAGCTCCCACGGCACAAACTATCTTATTCGGTTCGGAAGCACGTGGAGACGCTCGGATTGATAGCGATATCGACTTACTCATCTTGATAGACGGAGAGAAAATGACTTTGGAACGAGAGGAAGAAATTACTTTACCCTTGTATGAGCTGGAACTAAAGACTGGCGTAAATATCAGCCCCATCGTCATGTTAAGAAAACTCTGGGAAAACCGTCCCTTTAAAACTCCTTTCTATATTAATGTTATAAACGAAGGTATTATATTATGAAAGAGATCCTAGATGAAGAAAGTAAGAACGCATTGATTAACTATCGAATCCAACGTGCTTATGAGACATTGAAAGAAGCTCAAGTGATGATGCGTGAGTCTTTCTATAATGCTGCTGTTAATCGCCTCTATTATGCATGCTATTACGCAGCGGTTTCCCTGCTATTAAAATATGATCACCAACCACAAACACATAATGGAGTTAAGACTATGCTTGGATTACATTTTATCTCTACCGGAAAGCTTCCTATAAAAATCGGGAAAATATTCTCGACTTTATTTGAGAAAAGACATAGTGGAGATTATGACGATTTTGTTTATTGTGATAAGGAAATGTTGGATAACTTATATCCGCAAGCCGAATTATTCATTCATACAATCAACCAATTATTGAAAGAAGAATAGTTCCCAAAGAGAACTATCCTCCGATCAACGCAGTTATCCCGCAAGAGGCGAATTGATCGATACACCTTTGCAGGACTGCTTCGGAAGGGGTGGATAGCGGAAGGTGCCCGGGATTGTAGAGGGTTCCTCGCTTATCGTGCTTACCTTTTCCGATGTCGTGGTACGGGAGGAGATTAACGACTTTCCGCTCCCACGGCAAGGAGGCTAGGAAGGTGGCAGAACGGGATATATTTTCCTCGTCCGCATTGACGCCCTCGATCAACGGGATACGGATGAGGAAGTCTATGCCGGCCTCGGCGATCATCCGAAGATTGGAGAGGATACGCTCGTTCGGGACACCCGTGAAACGACGATGGCTACCGGAATCCATATGCTTTAAATCCACCAGAAAAAGATCCGTGCGCTCCATTACGCTCCGGACGGTATCCGGCGAGGCGAACAAGGTCGTATCCACCGCACGATGGATTCCCAACGCTCCGCAACGATCCAGCAGGGCAACCAAATCCGATGGATGCGACAACGGCTCTCCCCCGCAGAAGGTAACGCCTCCCTCGGAGCGATCCATAAAGACCGTCTCTTTCTCGATCTCACGCATGACCTCGTCGATAGAATACTCACGGCCGGACATCTCCATCGCCAAGGTGGGACAAACCTCGGCGCATCTACCGCATGTCCGGCACAGAGAGCGATCCGTGACGATGCCCGCTTGCGTCAAGGTCAACGCCCCGACGGGGCAGGCATTCACGCAGGTCCCGCAACCTATGCACTTCTTTCTCGTATACAGCTTCTCCGCCCGGGGCGAGATGCCTTCCGGGTTATGGCACCATACGCAGGCAAGCGGGCATCCTTTCATGAAGATCGTGACACGAATGCCCGGCCCGTCGTTTATGGCGTATCGTTTGATATCGAATAACAGCATGGCCTAGAAAGTCTCTTGCTCCGTACGTGCGATCACGTCCGCTTGCAAATCGGCGTTCATATCGTTGAAATAGTCGCTATAGCCCGCTACACGGACCAGCAGATCCCGGTAGTCCTCCGGACACTTCTGGGCGGCGTAAAGCGTTTCCGTATCCACGATATTGAATTGGATATGATGGCCACCCAAGGCAAAGTAGCTACGGATCAAGGAGGCCAGCTTCGAGATATCCTCCTCCCTCTGGAGCAGGCTGGGCAGGAAGCGTTGGTTCAGCAGCGTGCCGCCGCTCTTCACCTGATCCAGCTTGCCGAGGGACTTGACAACGGCGGACGGCCCGTGGGTATCGGCTCCGTGCGAGGGCGAGGTACCGTCGGAGATGGCGCGCCCGGCCAAGCGGCCGTTCGGGGTGGCTCCCATCACCTTGCCGAAGTAGACGTGGCAAGTGGTGGATAACATATTCAAATGGAAACACTCCCCTTTCGTATTCGGCTTGCCCTCGATCGCGTCATATAAATCGTCGAAGACACGGACGGCGATCTGGTCGGCGTACGGATCATCGTTGCCAAAGAAAGGCGTACGGTTCAGGATCATTTGGCGCATTGGCTCATGTCCCTCGAAATTATCCGCCATCGCATCCAACAAGGCCTGCATCGTGAAGGTCTTATCCTCGAAGACGTGTTTCCGTAAAGCGGAAAGGCTATCGGTTATCGTGCCTAATCCGGTACACTGGATATAAGTGGTGTTGTAACGAGGCCCGCAATTGTAGTAATCCTTACCCTTCGCGATACAATCGTCGATGAACAGGGAGAGGAACGTGGCGGGGGCGTACTTGGCGAACATGCGGTCGATATAGTTGCTGACCCGCACCTTCATGTCCACGAAATAATGGATCTGGCGCATGAATGCCGCGTAAAGCTCCTCATACGTCCGGAAACCACGGGGATCGCCGGTCTCCAGACCGACCTTGCGACCGCTTACCGGATCTACGCCGTTATGCAGCGTCACCTCCAATATCTTCGGCACGTTCAGATAACCGGTCAACACGTACGCCTCCTTCCCGAAAGCGCCCACCTCGATGCAACCGCTGCAACCTCCCTCGCGGGCGTCACGCAGCGACTTGCCTTGCCGCATCAACTCCTGCACGTACACATCCGGGTTGAATACCGACGGGTAGCCATGGCCTTGGCGGATCACCTTGCACCCGGCACGAAGGAAACGCTCCGGCGTACGGGCACTGACGTGGATGGCGCTGCCGGGCTGGAGGATATGCAGCTCCTCGATCGTCTCCAACATGATATAGGAGACCTCGCTTACGCCATCGCTACCGTCCGCCCGGATGCCGCCGATGTTCAGGTTCGTGAAATCGTTATAGGTTCCGCTCTCCTTCGCCGTGATACCCACTTTCGGCGGGGCGGTATGATTGTTTACCTTGATGAAGAAGCAAGACATCAACTCTTTCGCCTCGTCACGGGTCAAGGTTCCGGCGGCGATTTCTTTCTCGTAGAAAGGCGCCAGATGCTGGTCGAAATGACCGGGGTTCATGGCATCCCAACCATTCAGCTCCGTGATCGTACCGAGGTGGACAAACCAGTACATCTGGATCGCTTCCCAATAGGTACGGGGAGCGTGGGCGGGAACCCGGCGGCATACCTCGGCGATCTTCCTCAGCTCGGCGGCACGGCGGGGATCTTTCTCGGTGAGAGACATCTCGTCAGCCAAGTCCGCGTGTCGCTCGGCCAGCAGGATAGCGGCGTCGCAGGAGATAGACATGGCCGTCAGTTCCTCCTGCTTGTCCGTGGCCTCGGGGTCGTTCATGAAATCCAAGGCGCTTAGTTCCCCCTCGATACGTTTCTTCAAGTCCAGCAGGCCATATTGGTAGACCTTGCCGTCCAAAGCGGTATGCCCGGGGGCACGTTGCTCCATGAACTCGGTGAACATACCCACCTCGTACGCCTCTTTCCATTCCTTGGGGACGTGGCTGAAGATGCGTTCCCGCTGGGTACGGCCTTTCCAGTACGGGATCACCTCCCGCTCGTAGGTATCGATATCTTCTTGACTGATGGTGTAACGTTGCAGCTCCCGGGTATTCAATATATGCAAGTCCTCCACGCTATGGCAGGTAAGTTCCGGGAAGGTAGGCACGGCTTTGGGGCGGGGCCCCCGCTCGCCAACGATCAACTCGTCCTCGCCGATATAGATCGTCTTCCGCTTGCAGATCTCAAGGAAGTTCAGGGCACGCAGGATAGGGATCGGATACTTCCCGTAATTCTCCTGATAGAAACGGGTCTCGATCAAGGCCCGCTCGATGGAGAGGGAAGGTTGGGCCTCGAAGGTCTGCCGGCGCAGACGTTTGATACGGTCGTTCATCCCGAAATTGTTCGCTCCTACGGAAGAGACGGTATCATGTACGCATGAATGTGTGTGATGGGTTGTATTCATAAAATTATATGTTTTATCGTAGAGGTAGGATCTATCCGCCCTCATCAAGGTTATTTTTTATTGTTACACAGGACGGGCATCCCCGCCCCCATGAGTTTATATAGGGAGAGTATCTGCTAGAGATAAAACATCAGGCAGTTGAAAAGCATCCGATAGCCTTTGTGTAACATAGCGCTTGTTTCTTTTTGAAGTATGATGGCAAAAATAAGGAAATTATTGATAATATCACAATTCATCAACAGAAAGTAACCGTTTGTCAAAAAAATAACACAGGAACGTAAATAAAGGAATAGCTTTGCTTTGTATTTCCAGATCAAAGGGTTTAAAATTAAAAGAACTTATACCATGCAAAGTACATTCAAGAACCTGCTTTATGTCTTGAGACATTATAAATTAGCGACGGTCACTAATCTTTTAGGACTTAGCTTCGCTTTCCTGTTATTCATGCTGATAAGCATACATGTCGGTCATGAATATAGCTTCGACGCTTCCCTCTTGAACAGGGAAAGGATTTTTCAGTTAGAAAACAAGCGGGATGACGGGATATGGGAGGCTAATTTCGCACGTCCACAACTCGAGCGTTTCATCGCCGCCTCCCCTTATATAGAAGCGGCCGCTATCACAAACAACCTTGTTTACTCCTCCGTACGTTTTGGGATATCAGCCAGTGAAGGGCCCGACGCACGGAGCTATATGGAGCAGGTGGAACGGATCACCCCGGGATATACTAAGATCTTTGGCTTCGAGCTGGTGGCCGGCGATACGGATTGCCTGAAACGTCCGGAAGGGACGCTGATCCCGGAGAGCATGGCCCGGAAACTCTTCGGCGAGGAAAATCCTATCGGGAAGCCGGTTTATCTGTCGGAGTTCGCCGGGGCCGAAGGCTCGATTATATATGGGCTTAGTTTTGAGCCGGCATATATCGTGGGAGGCGTCTTTCGCGATTTCCCGGAAAACACCCGGGTGAAGAATGCCCTGTATATCCCGATCATGGAGAAAGAGATGATGGAAAACTGGCATACCGGCCTTTACTATTGTTATCTGCTGATGTCGACACCGGAATCCGCCTCTGTCACTACCGAGACCTATATGGCCGATAGCCGGGCTTTCCTGAAAAGTTTCACGATCGAGGATATGCGCCTCCGGCCCTTGTCTGATCTCTATTTCGGCCAGCCGGTCCGAGCGGACGCCGCTCCCATCGGTAATAAGCTACGGACGAATATGTTATTCTTTATCGCCATCCTGATCATAGGTATCGCCTTGGTCAATTATATCAACCTGTCGATAGCCTTGGCACCGATACGTACCAAGTCGATCACCATCCAGAAAGTGCTGGGAAGCTCGGACACCACGCTACGGAAGTATCTGGTCTTGGAGTCCTTGGGAATCTCGGTTGTCGCCTTCTTCCTCGCCTTGCTTTTCCTGTTATTTTTGAATAACGTGCAATGGGTCACGAATATGGTGGGGCATCCGTTGGATCTGTATGCCAACTGGAAGATTCCGGCGTACACATTCTTCCTTGTCGCAGGCGGCGGTATACTGGCCGGTTTGTATCCTGCTTTCTATATTACCTCGTTTCCTCCTGTCATGGCGCTGAACAAGTCTTTTACCCTTAGCGACCGGGCCAAGAACACTCGCAAGTTACTTATAGGGTTCCAGTTCGTTATCTCGATCACGCTGATTGTCGGAGCGTTGTTCGTCTCCTTGCAAAACAGATATATAGGGAACGTGGACTTGGGATTTAACAAAGAAAACGTACTGGAGGTAAGACTAAGCATGGGGGCGGCCTTGAAAAAGGGCGAATTGTTCAAGGCACGTCTCTTGGAAAGCCCCGCTATCCGTGATGTTTCCTTTAGCGAGTTCAAATTTGTCTCGGACGAATCACGTTCTTTCATCGGGTATAATTACAAAGGCCAACATTATTATATGAGCTGGCTGGGAGTATCCGCCAATTTCCCGGAGCTAATGGATGTAAAGATGATCGCCGGAAGGAAGTTCCGGCCGACGGATGAGGCGGCGGATAACACGCAGGTCGTTTGCCTCCTTAGCGAGACGGCAGCGAGGGAGATCGCCTCGGGTCTTTCCCCCGAGAAACTGGACGACCTATCGGACTTGGTAGGGACAAGCATCACGGATAATGATATACCGGTACGGATTGTCGGTATCTTTGAGGATGTCCATTATGAATCCCTGTATAAAGAGTTACGCCCGATGGGACTTTGGACCTCGGCTAAGAATCATTACCGCCGTTCGGTGCCGGAAAGATACGCTTATGTCAAGATCGCCGGCGGAAATCCCCGGACGGCTATCGAGCATATCCGGAAGGTAACGGATGAATTGATCCCGGGTTATCCGGCCGATATCCATTTCTTTGATACGGCGCTGGAGGAGCTTTACAGTAAAAGTGGGCGGCAGGGAGCGCTGATTACCGCCCTTTGCCTGATGGCCGTCTTTTTATCCCTCGTGGGAGTATTCGGACTGGTTATCTTTGAGCTACAGGGACGGGAAAAGGAGATAGCCGTGCGGAAAGTACATGGGTCCACGGTCCGGCAGATCCTTTGGATGCTGAACTCGTCTTTCCTCCGGATCACGCTCGTCTGTTTTATTATCTCGATCCCGCTTGCTTATTACGGGGTGAATGTTTGGCTACGAAGCTTCGCTTATAAAACGCCGATCTACATATGGGTATTTTTAGTGGCTTTGGTAATCATAATGACACTGACCGTATCTACGGCTACTTTCCAGAGCTATCGGGCGGCGATGGCGAATCCGGCGTCTAAATTGGGGCATTAAGGTTCATTACGAAAAAAGGACGGGTAGATTGATCCGTCCTTTTTTACTCATATATTATCTTGTCTCAGGTTTGGTTACCGTTTCCAATAACCTTCCATCTCCTCCAGCGTCTTTCCTTTCGTCTCGGGGACAAATTTCCAGATGAACAACGCCGCCAATATACCCATCACGCCATAGATCCAATAGGCCATACCGTGATTGAACGTATCGGTCAAGTATTGATTCTTATCCAGCATTGGGAATGTCCATGATACCAAGAAGTTGGCAATCCATTGCGCCGCTACGGCGATACTCATCACCGTGGAGCGAATCGAGTTCGGGAAGATCTCGGCCAGCAGCACCCAGCAGACCGGGCCCCACGACATAGCGAATCCCGCCGTATAAACCAGCATGCAGACCAATGATCCCATACCCACCGAATGGGTATAGAAAGTAGTTCCCAAGATCAACATAGATACCGCCATGACGAGCGCCCCGATAATCATCAACGGGCGGCGTCCGAACTTATCCACCGTGAAAATAGCCAATACGGTAAACGACAGGTTCACCGCCCCTACCACGATCTGTTGCAAAAGGGCGGCGTCCGTGGCCGCTCCCATCGTCTTGAAGATCTCCGGGGCATAGTAAAGCACCACGTTGATCCCCACGAATTGCTGGAAACCGGAGAGCAGCACGCCCACCAAGATGATCAGCACGCCAAACGACCGGATCGGGAACAGCAAGGCGATACAGAAACTAGCCAACAAGGCGATCTCCAACGCATTCGTATTACCTGCCCACGACAACAACCCGTAGCCGGCCAAGAACAGCGCCAGCCAAGTCCCCATAAACCGGAAGTAAGGCTTCATCGACGGAGCTTTCTCCTTGAAACTATTCCGTATGTCCTCCAGCTCACGGCCAGCGTCCGCCCGATCCATCAAATGGCTCAAAACGCCCAACGCCTGCTCCGTACGCCCACGCATCACGAGGTAACGAGGCGTCTCCGGCACGAACATCAAGAACGAGAGGAACAATACCGCCGGAATAATCTCAGAAGCGAACATCCAACGCCAGCCGATCGTATTCAGCCAAGCAGCATCTCCTTGAAGGGCGATCGTATAATTCACGAAATATACCACCAGCATACCAAAGATAATGGCAAACTGGTTCCATGCCACCAGATTCCCCCGGCGATCGGCCGGAGCCACCTCGGCGATATACATCGGCGATACCATGGAGGCCAGCCCCACGCCAATACCTCCCAGAATACGATAAGCCACGAACGCATACATAAACGTATGATCGCCACTTCCGGGCATGCCGATAAACAGCTCCGGCCAAGCCGAGCCGATAGCGGAAAGCAAGAAAAGGATAGCGGCCAGTATCAACGTAGGCTTCCTGCCGTAACGCTGGCTGATCCACCCGGCGAACGAGGCGCCGAGGATACATCCGATCAACGCACTACTTACCACGAACCCCTCCAAGGCGTTGGCTTGATCCAACGGAAGCCCTTGCGGCTCGATGAAGAACTTACGCAAAGACTCTACCGTACCGGAGATCACCGCCGTGTCATACCCAAACAGCAGACCTCCCAAGGTAGCGACCAAGGTAAGAGCGAAAATATAAGTGTTGTTATTTTTCATGGAATAGATTTATTAATTAAAAACTGAGAATTGAGAGCTGAAAACTAGGGCTTACGCACGATAATTTTCAATTCCCAATTCTCGATCTTCAATTATTTAGATATGCAGATTTACAATCATCTCGTATAATTCCTGCTTACCGCTGATCTGTTTCGGCTCGCCGTCACGCAAAGCGATCGTACGAAGATCTTCCAGCGTAAGCTTGCCATCCTCGAATGCCTTGCCCTCGCCGGCATCGAAACTAGCGTAACGCTCGGCACGCATCTTGCGGTAGTCTGAGTTCTCAAGGATATCGGCGGCGATCATCAAGGCACGGGCGAAAGCGTCCATACCACCGATATGAGCGATGAAGATGTCCTCCAAGTCCGTAGAATTACGGCGGGTCTTGGCGTCGAAGTTCGTACCTCCGGTAGTTAGGCCACCTCCCTCAAGGATAACCAGCCAAGCCTGTGCCAGCTCATAGATATCCATCGGGAATTGATCCGTATCCCAACCATTCTGGTAATCGCCACGGTTCGCGTCGATACTGCACAACATGCCGGCGTCGGCGGCGGCTTGCAACTCATGCTCGAATGTATGTCCGGCCAAGGTAGCGTGGTTCACCTCGATATTCAAGGCGAAATCCTTGTCCAATCCATAATGGCGAAGGAAACCGATCACGGTCTCCGAATCCACGTCATATTGATGTTTCGTCGGTTCCATCGGTTTCGGCTCGATCAGGAACGTACCCTTGAAACCGTTCTTACGGCCATAATCACGGGCCATCGTCAACATCATGGCTAAATGATCCTTCTCTCGTTTCATGTTCGTGTTCAATAGGCTCATATAACCCTCACGGCCGCCCCAGAATACATAGTTCTCGCCCCCTAAAGCGATACAAGCGTCGATAGCGTTCTTGATCTGCGTGCCAGCGCATGCCACGGTCGGGAAATAAGGGTTCGTAGCGGCGCCGTTCATATAACGCTTATTGCTGAAGACGTTCGCGGTAGACCATAGAAGCTTCTTTCCGGTAGCGGCTTGATGCTCCTTGGCATGTTCCACCATCGTCTGCAAACGTTTCTCGAACTCGCCCAGCGTAGGAGCCTCGTCCACCACGTCCACGTCGTGGAAGCAATAGTAAGGAATATTACATTTGGTCATAAACTCGAAAGCGGCGTCCATCTTGTACTTCGCACGGGTGATAGCGTCCGTGCTGTCATTCCAAGGGAATGATTTTGTTCCACCACCAAACTGATCACCTCCCTCAGCACATAAGGTATGCCAATAAGCCATAGCGAAGCGCAAATGATCCTTTAGTGTTTTACCCATAACTACCTTATCCGCGTCATAATAATGAAATGCCAACGGATTTTTTGACTCACGTCCCTCAAACTGAATCTGTCCGATTCCCGGGAAAAATTCTTTCTCTCCTTTAAAGTAACTCATAATAATATATATTAAAAATGTAAATAATTCAGCCGTTAAATAGATTGTTCCAAGCGTTCTTTCCACGTCTCGAACGCCCCGCAATAAGCATTCGCCTTGAAACCGTCCGGCTCGATCACGTTGATCTTCTTCAAGGAAGCGAACGCTTCTTCCGCATTCTTGTAGATACCGGCACCAATACCGGCACCCTTGGCCGCGCCTACCGCGCCATTCGTATCATACAGTTCGATCACCGTACCCGTCACGCCCGCCAAGGCATCCCGGAAGATCGGGCTTAAGAACAAGTTCGCGTTCCCCGCACGGATTACCTGAATATCGATCCCCATCTCATTCATGATATCCATACCGTATTTAAAGGCGAACACGATACCTTCTTGCGCCGCCCTAGCCATATGGGCCTTGGTATGTATGTTGAAGTTCAATCCATGCACCGAGCAATCGATCTGCTTATTCTGCAACATACGCTCCGCCCCGTTTCCGAACGGCAAGATCGAAAGACCATCGCAGCCGATGGGAACCGTAGCCGCCAAATCATTCAACTCATTATAGTTGATGCCTTCCGGCGCTATATTCCGTTTGATCCAAGAATTAAGGATACCGACCCCGTTGATGCACAACAAGACACCCAAGCGGGTCTGCTCCGTCGTATGGTTCACGTGGGCGAACGTATTCACACGGGAAAGCGTATCGTAATTCACCTTGCCGTTCACACCATACACCACTCCGGAAGTCCCGCCGGTAGCCGCTATCTCACCCGGATTCAATACATTCAATGATAAAGCGTTATTCGGTTGGTCACCCGCACGATAGGTAACCGGCGTACCTTTCTTCAGTCCCAACTCGGCCGCGACCGAGGCGGTAACCTCGCCCTGCAAACCGAACGTCGGACGGATATCGGCGATCAGATCCTTACTGAATCCATAATAATTCATCAAATCCTCCGATAAGGCATTATTCTTGAAGTCCCAGAAAATCCCCTCCGACAAACCGGAAACCGTAGTCACGATATCCCCCGTCAGACGCATAGCGATGAAATCTCCCGGCAACATGATCTTATGGATACGGTCGTAGATATCCGGCTCGTACTCCTTGATCCAAGCCAGCTTAGAAGCGGTAAAATTACCCGGCGAGTTCAATAGGTGGGAAAGGCATCGCTTCTCGCCTATATTCTTAAACGCACGCTCACCATAAGGAACGGCACGGCTATCGCACCAGATAATAGATGGACGAAGCACCTCCATCTTCTTGTCCACCACCACCAAGCCATGCATCTGGTACGAGATACCGATCGCCTTGATATCCTCGCCTTTCACCTTCGCCTTGCTCATGGCACCTTTCATAGCGATCTTCACGTACGACCACCAATCCTCCGGATTTTGCTCCGCCCACCCCGGACGCAACGCCTTGATCGGGGCCTCTTCTTTGGGATAAAAATCCGCACCTATTGTTAACCCGGTCTCCTCATCGACGATAGAGACCTTGATGGAAGAACTTCCAATATCACATCCTAACAGACACATAATCGTATGGTTTTATATCTTATTAAACTTCGAACGTTGTTGATTATATTTCACCTTATCAAACCGATAATACCGGGCGGCACGATGGGCGACCCCATCTTGCATATCGTCCGTGGGCACCACGTAATCCAAGGAATTCATCTTCTTATGAAAATTGCGCACGTCCATCTCACGGTTATAGATCACCTCGTACGTGCGCCTAAGCTGGAACGCCGTGAACTTCATCGGCATATAGTCGAAAATGATGGCGGGCTCCTTCTCTACCCAATTACGGATCTCCTGTATGGCAGCCTCGATAATCTCTTTATGATCGAATGGCAAGCGAGGAAGCTCGTCGATAGGGCACCAACGGATCGACTCGGATTTATCGGCCGGACACGTCTTCCTGCTATTCTTGCACAAGGCGAGATAAGCGACCGTGATCAACCGTCCGATCTTCACCTTGGAAGTCGCCTCCAGCCACATCACGTCCAACCGGTTCGAGGTACGGGCGGGGGAACCGAAACAACGGAATTGTTTCAATTGGACACGCTTCAAGCCGGTCGAATCATTCAGTATCCGATAGGCGGCGTCATCTAAATCCTCGTTCTCATAGATCAAGCTGCCGGGTAATTTATAGCCAATCAACTCGCCTTCCTCACTTTTTCGCTCCGCCAACAGCACGGTGAGCTTGTCATCATTGATGCCGAGAAGAACACAGTCTACGGAAACATAAGGGGACAGCATCTCTCTATTCTCGTTTTGTGTATCCATGATATCAGTAATTAGATTTGCGCAAATATAAGTATTTTTCTAAACAAAGCAATTACAAAAGGTCTTTTTTGCATCTCCTAATTGATTATTTTTCTGATATTTCAGTATCGTACATCATACAATATGCTATACAACACATAATGTAAGTAAAACAATTAGTATGAGAACAAATAATGAAGGCGCTTTCACGTACCTCTAACTTTTATTTCCTACATTTGTTATATTTATAAAACATCGGACATGAATCTAAAAAACATATACTTCTCTTGGCTGATTTATTGGGGTAAAATGAAGGGATTATTGAACGGGATAGCGGAAGCGATTATCCTACTCGCCTCCTTAGCCTCTTTCTTCGTATTGATCTACCAATTCGGCTTTGTACAGACACCCGATTCCGTCCATATCCTAGAGCGCTCCCGCCCATTCATCCTGCTAGCTTTTTTCACGGGCATAACACTCCGGTACGTGGTGAGGTTCCAAGAAATCATACAGGAGAAAATGTTGTATCTCGATATCAGCATCTATTTCCTTTTATTCGCCGTATTATCCAGCAAGATATTTTTCAAGGATGCCATAGCGCACTCTTTGCCTTATTTGTCTTTCCTTACGAAACCTCTCTTCGTATATGTCTTATTATTGCTGCTTAGCACGATTCACTTATCCCGGCAGACGTTCACGCTGATGCAGACACGGATCAAGCCCTCGTTGCTTTTCTTGCTCAGTTTCGTGTTCGTGATATTGGTCGGGGCCGGGTTGCTATCGTTGCCGAACGCCACTACGCACCGGATTCCGTTTATCGACGCTTTGTTTATCTCCACGACCTCGGTATGCGTAACCGGACTAACCACCGTCGACGTAGCCACTAGTTTCACGCATATCGGGCATATTATCATCATGATTTTAATACAGATCGGCGGTATCGGGGTCATGACATTTACCTCTTTCTTCGCCCTCTCCTTCATGGGAAAATCCTCTTTTACGAGCAAGATGATGCTGAAAGATATGTTGAACGAGGATCGGACGGGAGGGTTGTTCCGGGTCATCTTAAACATTCTTTTCGTGACCTTGTTTATCGAGGGGATCGGCGCCTATTTTATTTATATGGACGTACGGGGAAGCCTGCCGGGAGGTACGCAGCAGGAATTATTCTACGCAATGTTTCATGCCGTGTCCGCTTTTTGTAACGCAGGGATCTCTACCTTGAGCGGCAATATGTACGATCCGTTAGTGGCGGATAAGTACAACCTCCATTTCTGGATAGCCATGCTGATTATATTCGGAGGCTTGGGCTTCCCGATCGTCTTCAATTACCTGAAACTCTTGCATCACTTGCTGATGAATGGTATCAAGATATTGATCGGTAAGCAAAAGCATTATATCCATACGCCCCGTATTATTAATGTACATACGTACATTGTTGTTATATCTACCTTGATCCTGTTAATTACCGGAACGGCTTTCTACCTCTTTTTCGAGTATGACAATACCTTGGGCGACCTTCCCCTGCGGGGGAAACTGGCAAATGCGTTCTTAGGTGCCGTCACGCCTAGAACGGCAGGATTCAACGTAGCGGATATGGCTACATTGGCCCCTCCGACCTTAATGCTGACGTTGATCCTTATGGTAATCGGAGCCGCCCCTATGTCCACCGGCGGCGGATTGAAAGTGACCACCGTTTTCGTAGCTCTGGTTACGACCTTGAACGCCGCACGTGAGAAAGATAAAGTGGAAGTGAGAAAACGGGAGATCGCCCCATTCGCCATCCGCCGGGCATTCGCTATCATCATGATGTACTTCATGTGGGTGGCGATCGCTACGTGGGTATTATCCTATACGGAAAAAGGGGCGCCGCTGTTCTCCCTATTGTTCGAGGTTGTTTCCGCCTTGAGTACCGTAGGCTTGAGCATCGATTATACCCCTCACCTCACCCCTATCGGGAAAATCATCATTATCAGCACGATGCTGGTCGGACGTATCGGGGTATTGGCCTTCCTCGTAAGTTTCTGCAAGGAATACACGAAAAAGAACTACACATATCCACAAGAAAATATATTAATGTAAAAATAAGATAGCATGAAATATTTAGTAATCGGATTAGGGAATTTAGGACGTGCGATAGCGAAAGACTTGACACGTGTCGGCAATGAGGTGATCGGCGTAGACATGAATCTGCATCGTGTCGATATGCTGAAGAACGACATAGCGGGGGCGGTCGCCTTGGACTCTACGGACAAAGAGGCATTGAGCACCCTGCCATTGAGTGAGATGGATGCCATTATCGTAACATTCGGTAAGGATTTCGGGACTTCCGTTCAGACCGTCGCTTTATTGAAAAGTCTGGATGCGGGCAAACTGATCGTGCGGGCGATCTCCTCGATCCATGAGACGGTGATCCGTGCGATCGGGGTAAGCGAGATTATTACCCCGGAAAAGGATTTCTCTACGATGTACACCTCCCAAGCCTCTTTAGGCGGCCTGTTCCGGCATTGGTATAAAGTAACCGACACGGAACATCTCTATAAGATCAAGACACCGGCCACTCTTGTCGGGCAAACCATCAAGAACATCGATTTCGAGGAGAATTTCGGCATCCATCTGGTAGCGATCGAACGTCCTTACGAGAAAAAGAACCTGATCGGGCTCACACAGACAGAATACAAGGTTATCAGCCGTATCACCGAGGAATTGATGATCGAGACGGATGATCTGCTGATCTTATTCGGAAAGATGGAGCTATTGAATAAAATAGCCAACATCTAAAACAAAACATAGGCAGACGATCACGATATAATCAGCGTCGTCTGCCTACGGCAAATATCAACGAAGCGATCAAGCCCCCGCTATCTCTATCGTATAGGAGGCATCGAAGACCTCTCCCGGTTCCAAATGCCATACCCAATCCCGGTCTTTATACTCACCCGTATAATCCACCCGGTCGCAACGCCCATACCAAGGTTCGATACAGACAAACGGAGCGTTTCTCGTAGGCGGAGACCATAAGCCTACCACCGGAGCCGTAAAGGTTAGCGAAAGGTACGGATGTTTCTCCACATCCAATAAGTCCACCCGCTTAATCTGGCTGTCCTCCAAGATAAACGTATCGATATCGAACGTATGGATATTCAACGGCAGCAACCCGTCCGCATCCAAAGGTACCGGACGAACCACGTCCCCTACGCACCCTTTCTCCACCAGCGCACGGTATACGAGCTCTTTTTTCACATCGAAAGCGAAATACCCCCGATCCGGTTGATCCACCTCATAATTCGGGTACAGGAAAGCCGGATGAGCGCCGATCTGGAAATGCATCGTCTTATCTCCCGTATTCTTCACACGCCAAAGCACCTCCACCTTATTGCCCTCCAAACGATACCCGATCTCCAGAAGGAAAGGGAACGGATAGGCTCTCAGCGTGTCCGGGGTACTTTCCAGTGCGAAACGCAACTCGTTCTCCGCCTCATCGATCAACGTAAAATCCATATCCCGTGCAAAGCCGTGCTGCGACAGCGGATACACGGTTCCCTCGTTCCGATACTCGGCCTTCCATACGCTCCCGACGATCGGGAACAATACCGGGGAATGACGTTTCCAGAAAGCGGGGTCCGCTTGCCAGAGATACTCCTTTCCCGTAGCGTTCGCCACGATACTACTCAACTCCGCTCCATGTTCGGAGACACGGATCGTTAGTTCTTGATTTGATACTGTCTTCATTATGATAAGTTTAGTAATTGTTCGGCGGGAAGTCCCTTGCTTTTCAAGAAACCGTTCAAAGTCCCGAATAATAAGGGCTGCCGCCGGAAATCTTCCAGATAAACCCGTTTCAGGCAGTCTACCGGCATCGATACCGGAACGTATGGGATCAAGTTTCCATGCTCATAACGATAGAGCACCTCGTCCGTAGCTTGCAGCGAGGCCAACCGCCATTCCTTATCCCCCACCGAGGAAGGCTGCTTCACCTCCAGACAGGCGTTACACAGCATCGAGAAAAAGCGGGAATCAGGCGTAAAGCCCGTGTGCTCCTCATCAAAAAAGAAGGTATCGTATTCCTTTTCCAATTGTGCCGTAAAATGGTTCAAGATAGGCTCCTTCTCATACTTGCAGGACAACAGGGAATAATTCTCGAACAGGCAAAGCTCGCCCAACGACTGATAGTCCAGCTCAAGGACCAGAGAAGGCTCGGCAGAGCGGGCCGGCTCACCGGGTTTCTCATACAAAGGGATCACGTACATGCCTATCTCCGGCCCCACCAGCATCCGGCTGTCCTGTCTGAAAAAGGGCATCGCCTTCTTGCTCTTTTCCACAGGTATCCCTTTGCGTTCCTCATACAAGCCGATAGACTCCCTAAGCAAGGAAAGCCCATACTCGATCTCCTCTTGCGGCACGATATGCATCAACCCCTTCGCCGGAAGCGTGAAAAAGGAATCAGGCCCCGAGGTAGTCCGAAAGCTTTCGACAAAAGCGTTCAATGATACTCTACAATATAAAACCATACAATCTGTTTTTTGCCTCGCAAGGTAGAAAAATATTATCAGAACCGATATGCCTTCCGACAAGAATTTATCTTATTACGCAAGATCACTGCAACCCGGGTTGCAGTAAAAAGCAGTTCTACTTTGTAAAAGGAGTTGACTCGCATATCAAAATAATCATTATCTTTGTTCGGAATAACAAGCGAGTAAAAAAAGACCGTACCGTAAATCAAGTATAAACCAATATAGTATACAATTATGAAACGTCGTGATTTTTTAAAGACCAGTGTCATCGCTAGCGCGGCTCTATCCTTAAATTTTGAAGGTCTGCAAGCGGCCCTTTCCACGAACACCGTAGCCGTAGAGAAGGCTCCCGATATGGTAGCCGTTATGGGTGGAGAGCCGGAGGTGATGCTAGATAAAGCCTTGGAAGCCCTTGGCGGTATCGGAAACTTCGTAAAGAAAGGACAAAAGATCGTAATCAAGCCGAATATCGGTTGGGACCGCTCTCCTGAATTGGCCGGTAATACGAACCCCAAATTAGTGAAAGCCTTGGTCAAGAAATGCTTGGAGGCCGGCGCCTCTAAAGTGACCGTATTCGACCACACCTGCGATAACTGGCAGAAATGCTATGAGACGAGCGGGATCGCCGAGGCCGTAAAAGAGGCCGGAGGTATCATCATGCCTGCCAACGATGAGAAATATTTTAAGGAAGTATCCATTCCGGGTGGCGTGAACCTGAAAAGCGCCAAGATCCATGAGGCCCTGATCGAGGCGGACGCATGGATCAACGTCCCCGTATTGAAGAACCATGGTGGGGCGAAGATGACTTGCGCCATGAAGAACTATATGGGAATCGTATGGGATCGCCGTTTCTTCCATCAAAATGATTTGCAACAATGTATCGCCGATATTTGCACTTGGCAAAAGAAACCGGTATTGAACATCGTGGACGCTTATCGCATCATGCACCAAAACGGCCCGCAAGGAAAGAGCGCGGCCGATGTGGCTACCTTGAAATCCTTGATCGCCTCCACCAATATCGTCGCTATAGACACCGCCGCCCTTCGCCTGTTCAACCAAGTGAAGAAGCTGGATATGGCCGCCGTAGGTCATATCGGTAAAGGCGAGGCTTTAAAGCTGGGTACAACGAATCTGGATAATGTCACGATCAAACGTATTAAGATATAATCGAGGATGAAGAAGCCTAATTACTTAAAAGGATTGCGGGTCGTACTCGCGATCCTCATTTTCGTACCCATACTTTTATTCTTCGTTGATTTCGCCGATGTATTGCCGGACAACCTGCACACGTTGTTGCATCTCCAGATCATGCCCGCTATTTTAGGGGGAATGGCGGGGTTGGTAGTCTTCCAATTCGTATTGGCTTTATTGTTCGGCCGGATCTATTGCTCGGTTATTTGCCCGGCGGGCGTATTGCAAGATATTATCAACCGGGTTTTCTGTATCGGAAAGAAGAAAAAGAAAGGAGTACGCAGGTTCAGCTATCATAAGCCCATGAATATCTTACGGTACTCTATTCTCGGGCTTACATTCGTACTGGCTGTTTTCGGGATGATCGAATTATGTACGTTGCTAGATCCGTACAGTAACTTCGGCCGTATAGCGAACAACCTGTTCCGTCCGGTCGTCATGTGGGTCAATAACCTGCTGGCCGACGGATTGGCACGGATGGATAACTATACGCTTTATCACGTCACGATTAGCAACGTGACGGTATTCGGCGTGATATCCGCTTTGGTTGCGCTACTCGTATTCATCATCATGGTCGTATTCCGGGGAAGGTTGTTCTGCAATACGCTTTGCCCGGTAGGAACGCTGTTGAGCCTGATCTCCCGGTATTCGTTTTTCCGGATCTCCTTTGACAAAGAAGCCTGTACGCATTGTGGTAATTGCGAGCATACTTGTAAGGCGGAGGCGATCGACAGCAAGAACCTCACCGTAGATACCTCCCGTTGCGTAGATTGCTTCAACTGCGTATCCTCGTGCGCTAAAGGAGGATTGCAATATCGTTTCAAGCCTTCCTTCAAGAAAGAAGCCGAAACAGCTCGCATACAAACGGACGTGATCCAACAGGCTACCGCTCCGAACAGCCGCCGTACATTTCTCTCGGCAGGGGCTACCGTCGCGGTCTCCCTCCCGATCGTATCCACCATTGCCCAAGGAATTGAAAAAGGGCATGGCAAAGGGCAGCACGGGCAAGGTAAGCACGGCAAGAAATGGCCCCCTATCGTACCGCCGGGAGCGATCAGCTTAGAGCGTTTCAAGGATGTATGTACCGGATGCCAGATTTGCGTGACCCAATGCCCGAGTCATGTACTACGTCCCACGGGACTGGAGTACGGCTTTGATTATATGTTGAAACCCCGTATCGCTTACATCGACAGTTATTGCAACTACGAATGCACGGTCTGCTCGGAGGTTTGCCCCACGCACGCTATAAAGCCGCTTACCAAGGAAGAGAAAGCGACTACGCAAGTGGGCATCGCCACCTTCTTCATCAACCGCTGTATCGTAAAGACGGAGGGGACGGACTGCGGGGCCTGCTCGGAACACTGCCCTACCCAAGCCGTGCATATGGTTCCTTACGAGGGCACGCTTACCATCCCGCAAGTAAACCCCGATCTTTGCATCGGTTGTGGCGGCTGCGAATCGATCTGTCCCGTACGCCCGATGAGAGCGATCATCATCAAGGCAAACGAGGTACACAAGTTCGTGGAGAAGCCCAAAGAGGAAGAGGTGAAAAAGGTAGAAATAGATGACTTCGGATTCTAAGAGAAAAATGCTACCTTTGTCACAAATTTTTGATACATGACATTTGAATTACAGTATAACGATACGAAATCGAACGCTAGGGCGGGCTTGATTACCACCGATCACGGGGTAATCGAGACGCCTATTTTTATGCCCGTGGGTACGCAAGGTACGGTAAAGGGTGTACATATGACCGAGCTAAAGGAAGATACCAAAGCACAAATCATCTTGGGGAATACGTACCATCTGTATCTTCGTCCCGGTATCCAGATCTTGGAGCAGGCCGGAGGCTTGCATAAGTTTAATACATGGGATCGCCCGATATTGACCGATAGCGGGGGGTTTCAGGTATTCTCCCTTTCCGACAATCGTAAGCTGCATGAAGAGGGAGCCGAGTTCCGCTCGCATCTCGACGGCTCCAAGCATATGTTCACGCCGGAGAAGGTGATGGATATCGAACGCTCTATCGGTGCGGATATCATCATGGCCTTCGATGAGTGTTGCCCGGGAGATGCCGACTACAATTACGCCAAGCAATCACTGGGTCTAACCGAGCGTTGGCTGGATCGTTGTTTCGCCCGCTTCAACAGCACGGAGCCGAAATACGGCTACCGGCAAAGTCTCTTCCCGATCGTACAGGGATGCGTCTATACAGACTTGCGGCAGAGGGCGGCGGAGAACGTGGCCCGAAAAGGCGCCGATGGAAACGCTATCGGGGGACTGGCCGTTGGTGAGCCTACCGATAAGATGTATGAGATGATCGAGGTCGTAAACGATATCTTACCGAAAGATAAACCTCGTTACTTGATGGGCGTAGGTACCCCGATCAATCTGCTGGAAGGGATCGAACGGGGCATCGATATGTTCGACTGTATCATGCCGACCCGTAACGGACGCAACGGCCAACTCTTCACCCGCTTCGGTACTATCAATATGCGTAACAAGAAATGGGAGAACGATTTCTCGCCGGTCGATCCGGACGGACATTCCTACGTGGATACCTTATATAGCAAGGCTTATCTGCACCACTTAATCAAGGCGAAAGAAATGCTTGGCTTACAGATCGCTTCTATCCATAACCTCGCTTTCTACCTATGGCTGGTGAAAGAAGCGAGGGCACACATCATCGCTGGCGATTTTACTACATGGAAAAGTGGTATGGTCCGTCAATTAGCGAACCGGTTATAAAAAACGAGACAGATGAAATTTAAACTAAAACGGATCGATTGGTATATCATTAAGCAGTTTCTGGGCACGTACGTGTTCGCTATCGCCTTGATTATCTCTATCTCCGTCGTTTTCGATATAAACGAGAAGATCGATAAGTTCTTGAATCCGGATGTCCCCTTGAAGGCGATCATCGTGGATTATTACTTGAACTTTATCCCCTATTTCGCCAATTTGTTCAGTCCGTTGTTCACATTTATCGCCGTGATCTTTTTCACGTCGAAGCTAGCGGATCGTTCGGAGATCATAGCGATGCTTGCCAGCGGTATGAGTTTCCGTAGGTTAATGCTTCCTTATGCGGTCTCGGCTACGATTATCGCTATCGTGACGTTTATCCTGAACGCTTACATCATTCCCCCGGCGAATGAGACTCGTATCGATTTCCAGAACAAATATATCCGTAACAAGAAGGTGGATTACGTAAAGAACGCCCAATTGGAGATCGAGCCGGGTGTTATCGCTTATTTCGATAGCTATGACGCTCGCTCGAACATGGGATACCGTTTCTCTTTGGAGCATTTCGAGGATAAGAAATTGATCTCCCGCCTGACCGCCAAGTCGATCAAATACGACTCGCTTTATCAATGGACCGTTATCGATTATATGATCCGTGATTTCGATGGCATGCGGGAACATATTTCCCAAGGCTCCCGTAAGGATACGACCTTGACCATCGTGCCCTCGGACTTCCTGATTTCCGTGAATGATTGCGAGACGATGACAACGCCCGAACTGAATACGTATATCAACCGGCAGAAAAAAAGAGGTATCGGGAATATACAGACCTTCCAGATCGAGTATCATAAGCGCTTCGCCACGATTATGGCGGCGTTTATCTTGACTTCTATCGGAGCGTCGTTGTCTTCCCGAAAAATAAAGGGAGGTATGGGTATGAATATTGGTATCGGATTGGCGTTGAGTTTTTCTTACATCCTGTTTATGACGGTTACTTCCACCTTCTCTATTAATGGTTATGTGAGTCCTGCCGTAGCGGCCTGGATACCGAATATAGTTTATACATTTATAGCGATATTCTTATATCAGAAAGCACCAAGGTAATTGATTAACTCCTATATTGGTATAACTCTGCCAAATTTCATCCAGTTGTAGAGACGGGGCGTGCCCCGTCTCTACAACCTAGGATTTTCAATTATTTCGTGAAATTAAGTCCAAACTCTAACGTTTTTGCGTTCGGAAGTAGTTGCAATACCATATCTACCATTTGCTGATAATTCTCCGGAACCATCGGTTTCAAGATAGGAGCTATCATGGTCAAAACCGGTACGATTAAATCCTTATCCGCATAAAAAGTAGCCTCACTTCCATCCACCTTCATGTTAAGAGGTAGACCATAATAACCTCCTAAATCAACCAAAAGCTTCATGATCTCGTCAATAGAGATACCAGCGGCCTCCAATTTGTCACCAGCAGCCTGTTGTAATAAAGTAGTCAAGACTGTCACATAATTTTTATCCACAGCCACCATAAATTTCCCGTCTACCACACAATATTGGATACTTGCCATTTTCGTGATCTCACCGATTCCTTTATCCTCAGAAGCCCCTATAGGTCTCCAAGAAACATCGAAGATTCCATCTTCCGGTAAGTTAACATTTACAGCGCTTACTTTGCCCCAAATCAAGTTACCGATAGCAGGTTTTATCATAGGCACGAGATTATCGATAGTAGAATTCCCGGTAACTATATTCGCATAAATAGCTCCCGCACCCGCTTTCAAGCTCCAATTACCTACGATAGAAGAAGTTAATTTACGAGTATAAACAACAGAAGCTACGCCCCCTTTCACCGTACCATTTACCGATACCACGCAATCGCCAACCGTACTCTCGCCGGTAAACGTATAAGTGCCGTCCGCTTCCTTCAATGCGGCATCGATAGCGACCGACTTATTTTCGGGGATGATATTGTTCAAGGTTACGGATGCCTTCTCCGCAGAGGAAGCGGCAATCACGACCGATTTACCGTCAACAGGGATTGTCACTTCATCCATTACCAGATAAACGCTCTTACCCTCGTACGTTTTCGACAGATCTTGCCAGTTACCGGAAGAACTTGAATCGTCATCATCACCACATGCCGTAAAAAAACCCATCGTGCAAATCACGGCAAATACATACAACAAACTCTTTCTCATGACTCTTGTTTTAAATTTAACATAAATAGCTATTAATATTATCACAAATATATCCATTCCAACTTCCACTAACAACAATAATTTAATATCAGATGTTCGATTCCTGTGTTTAGATCAAAAATTCACTACTTTTGTCGTATCAAATACTTAAAAACAATCTATCATGAAGAAAGTGTTTATCTCAATGGCCTGCGTATTAATCGCTCTATCCGGTTGCACGAATGGAGGAAGCAATAAAGAATACATGGAAGTCGTACTGAATATCAAACGGAAAGTAAAACCCGAATGTGTCTCCGCCTTAAAGGAATCATTCTTGAAATGCAAGGAAAGCACGTTGCTAGAACCGGGATGTATCGACTACGGCATGTACCAGTCCCTCACCGATAGCACCGAATTCTTTATCGCCGAGACTTGGAAAAACGACGGGGAATTACAAAAGCACGGCGAAACCGCCCATCTTAAACAACATCTGAATGAGATCAAAGATATGGGAGACCCTTCCTGTAAAGGTAGTTTCCGGAAGATTTATGTCTGCCCGAGTGTAAATGACTAATCATTAAGAATTGAAGATTAAAAATCAAGCTTCACATAAGCGTTTATTTTCAATCTTCAATTCCCTATATTAATTACAAAAGATCTGACGCTAACTCAGATAATTCGCTTCGCTCGCCTTTTATCAAGTTGATATGGGCGAACAAGTCCTGTCCTTTCATCTTGTCGATCATATAGGCCAAGCCATTACTTTGGGCGTCTAGATACGGGGAGTCAATCTGTTGGATATCTCCCGTGAAGACCATCTTCGTTCCCTCTCCCGCACGGGTGATAATCGTCTTGATCTCATGCGGCGTGAGGTTCTGGGCCTCATCGATGATACAATAAGTCTCGGACAAGCTACGCCCCCGGATAAAGGCCAACGCCTCGATCACCAACTGATTGTTCTTCTGCATATCGTCAATCTTACGAACATTGGGATTACCCGGGGCAAACTGAGTCTTGATCACGTTCAGGTTATCGAATAGAGGTTGCATATAAGGAGCGACCTTTTGCTTCTCGTCACCCGGAAGGAAACCGAGATCCTTATTCGCCAAAGCGACGATCGGACGGGCCAAAAGTATCTGTTTATACGTGCCGGCTTGTTTCAAGGCAGAGGCCAACGCCAACAACGTCTTTCCGGTACCGGCCTTTCCGGTCAGCCCCACCAGCTTGATATTCGGATCGTTCAACACCTCGAAAGCGAAACTCTGCTCGGCATTACGGGGCTGGATACCAAAGTTCGTGCCTTTATCCACCTTCTTGATCTTATCCGTAAACGGATTGTAGCGAGCCAATACACTATTACGTACGCTTTTCAAGATAAAGCATTCGTTCGGGTCGAGCTTAGACTTGATATCCAACGAATCTGCGTCCACGCCTTCCGGAGAGCTGTAGATCTTGTCGATCAAATCGGGGTCTATATTCTCATAGGTCTCTTGCGCACGCTCGAAAATATCTACATTCACGACCTTATCCGTGATATAATCCTCAACGGGAATACCCAAAGAACGAGCCTTCATACGAAGGTTCACATCCTTGCTGACCAAGGTTGTCTTGATCTTCGGATTCTTCTCGGCGATCGTCAACGCACAAGACAAAATACGGTGATCTGGCGTTTTATCCGGAAAAGAATGCGCTATTTTCTCCTGGTACTTATCACCGGTCACGATATAGAGTGTACCTTTTCCCGGTCCTAGTGAGGCGCCTTTCAAGAACAGGTCATTACTGGTCAATAAGTCTAGCTCCCGAACAAACTCACGGGCATTATAATTGATCTGCTCACTCCCCTTCTTGAACTTGTCCAACTCTTCTAATACCACGATGGGTAGATAGATATCATTTTCCTGAAAGTTCTCGATGCACTTATAGTCATGTAATATGACATTCGTGTCCAACACAAAATTCTTCTTTGCTCCCATGGCCTTTCGATTTAATGATTATTGCTTCTAATATAAGAACAATTCTGACACGTTGATAGTTCAGGCCTGCTAAAATTAGTTACACACACCAATAATTTCGTCATATTGACCAATTCAAAGAAAATATGTATCTTTACGAGGATAAAAAAACACAGGAGGATAACATCATGTTCACAAATTTCAATTTCCAGCAAATACTTAGCGCCTTTATCGTATTATTCGCTGTTATCGATATAATCGGAGCTATTCCCATCATCATAGACCTAAAGGATAAAGGCAAGGATGTCAATGCGTTGAAGGCAACCCTAATCTCTTTTCTATTGTTATTAGGGTTCTTCTACGCCGGGGATATATTACTCAGGCTTTTCCATGTGGACATCGAGTCGTTTGCCGTGGCCGGCGCTTTTGTGATCTTCCTCCTATCTTTAGAGATGATTCTCGACATAGAGATTTTCAAGAATCAAGGGCCAATCAAGGAGGCTACGTTGGTGCCGCTGGTATTCCCGTTGCTAGCCGGAGCGGGATCGTTCACCACTTTATTATCGCTCCGTGCGGAATATGCCAGCGTGAATATTATCGTGGCGTTAATACTGAATATGCTATGGGTATATTTCGTGGTTCGTATGACACGGAAGGTGGAAAGGGTTTTAGGAAAAGGCGGTATTTACTTGATCCGTAAATTCTTCGGTATCATTTTATTGGCGATATCCGTAAAATTATTCATGAGCAATATCACCCTGCTAATGGAACAGATAGAAGCGAGTACGAAAGCAATATAGGATTTCCTTTAAAAGAGCATCCAGTTTCATCCTATTGAAACAAAGAGTTCATTAGGATGAAACTACAAGGCATCTATTATTTTCCGAAACGGGATGTGTCTATCGAATCATGTTCCTTCTCCTTGTAACCACCAAACTTCCAGACAAAAGATAATTTCAGACATCTCTCATCATTCAATTTCCTCATCCGGCTCCATTGATTGCCTTGGTTTATCTTGATGGTACGTGGAATGCTGCTGGCGAAAATATCGTCTCCTTTAAGTGTCAAGCTGGCACGGTCATTCAAGAAAGTCCATTTTAATCCAGCGGATATCTCATACATGGAACCCAAGTCGTATATACCTTGGATGGCACCGGGAGTCACGTATTGGCCGTCTATCGTCATTTTTAAATTCGGTTTATCACATAGGTTAAATGTGTTACTCATATGCGCTAACCCTAGATAAGCCTCACGGTTATATGAGATGCCGTGGAAGTTATCATTCTTCTCTTGCATCCTCCAACCTCGCAGTGTGATGCGGCTATTCCAAAAACGACCCACATTAAAAGGAATGATCACCGCCAATCCCGCTTCCAGACTATAATCCATATTCTCGAAACGAAAAACGGTCTTCAGTTCCGTATCGCTTTGATAAGGAAGTTGGGCGAAATAATCCGGCGTGTATTCACAGAACGCTACCAGCATATACTTTTGGCGGAAGATATAGACCATCTGCCCCTCATACGTGCGATAAGGTTTCAACAAGGGATTTCCCGCCACCTCCGAGTAAGAGTTTAGAGGCGTTACTTGCGGGGAGACTTGCCAATAACCGGGATAGGTCTTATCGCTACTTATATCGAATTGTAAAATATGTCGGGGAGAAAACGTATAGCTCAGGGATACGGTGGGAAACAACGCCCCCTCATTCCATAGGTTCATATTTTCCCGGCTAGAGGCGTAGTCAGACTTAAAATACTCCCCTTTCAGCCCGACCGTAGCAGAGAAACGCTCTCCGAAGCTTTTCGATACCTCGGCGAAAATATCAGCGATGTATTCCTTTTGTGTATTATCCTCCAACGCTTCCTCGTCCATCTCATAGCCAGCACCTTGCTCATATAAATACTCCGAATAGTTTTTCGACGAGGCGTAACCTCCATGCACGCCGTAATTCAATCCCCACCCGGAAGCGAAACTATGTGTCTTATTTAGGAATACGGACCAGCGGGATACATCCTGTCTCGTATTATTTATCATATCAGTCCGGGAACCATTCGTATTCGTATCCTGGTAATCAAGTACCGAGGGCGAATGATAACGGGTGAAATCCGCTCCTGCCGATATCCCGGCATGTCCGTCATATTGTAAACGTATATTATGAATAGCGGAGTGCCCGTCATCACGGACCAAGCTCGTACTCTCACTTTTATTTTCCGGCTTCGACAGATCCAGATATGAGGTAAAGGCATCACGGTCCGATAAGACTTTATCTCCCTTCAGATAATATGCCAAAGAGAGTTTATCCTCATTCGCGAACGTATAATCCATTCCCAGACGAACCGTTCCTCTATTTACATGGACAAGGGCCCGATTATGTTGGCTTATTTCCGTCATACCACTATTTAATGTATGGCGGGCCAACATATCCTCCCCCATCACATCCCGTCTCTTATTACCATTCAACAGGAAATCTATGCTAAAGCCCTTATTCGTATAAAGTAAATTCACATGCGCATCTCCCCCCGCATGGCGATATTGGGTGTAATCCACACCCGTTTCACCTTGCCAAGAAGGAGTCTCGGACTCATTCTTACTCAATACGACATTGAGTAACGCCCCCTTGACATTATATTTAGCTGGAGCGTTATACATCACCTCAGCCTTTTCGACCCTTGAGGCCGGCATAGTTTTCAGTAACTGGATTAATTGATCTGCCGACATTGTCGTCAACTGCCCATTCAAGATTATATTCAAACGACTGGCCCCTACCAGCTCCAGATTATCATTCCGCTCGATAAGCCCCGGTAAGTCCTTGATGATCTCAAAAGCGTTCGTGGCAGTCTTATCCTTCATCAGTTGAGGGACATCATACGTCAGCTTGCCTCCCTCCAGTTTCACTTGCGGGCGTTCTCCCTTTACGGTAATCTCGGCCAACTGATAATCTTTCTCCTCCAGCACCACCGTACCTACGTTGGCGGTAGTTATCTCTTTCTCTACCATATTATATAAGATGTGTTGGAAAATAAGTCGATACGACTGGTCTAGCGGATGATTCAATCGAAAATCCCCAAGCGTATCGGTAACCACGGCATCCACATATACAGAGTCGAGGGTCTGTAAAATCACCGCCACTCCATCTACCGGCTGTTCCTTGCCATCCATCACCTTCCCGGAAATACCTTGTGCCATAATCTCACCGAGACTCATCAGCAAGCATAAAATCATGTAGTAAATAGTACGTTTCATATCGGTTTGTTTTTATCATTTTTCGTTCATACAAAAGAAACGTATTCTTAAAAGAAACTATGTTACCACTCACTTACGAAGTCTTACCTTGTCTTATCAGGAATGTTATTTAGTCTTATCGCCATTTATCAAACCCAACAAAGAGGAACAAGGTAATCTAGAAAACACCTTCGGAAAAGTAGTATGAGTGGTATCCTTTATGCTAAATCTCACCTAAGGGAATTGCAGGAAAAAGGTTTCAAGGCCGCCGTACTCTTTGACGCGAAAACGTAAACTGAACATTAAGAGGTTCTAACTGTTGATATATCAATCAAATATTTGAAGATAACCTATTAAAAGTTGAAAATCATGTGTACAAGAGTAGTTTATTCGGGAACAAACGGGATGGTAGCGACTGGTCGCACAAGACTTTAAGCCGGCGCAACCGTTCAAGTTTATGGGTGTAAAGGATCTTATTTAGTCTTGGCTAACTATTTTTTGGGATAATATGTTCCATATTTCCTTTTACAACATTTGAGTTTCAATTAATATTTATATTTGACGTCAAAAATCTTACAATATGGATAAACAGTTCCTCTGCCTTGATTCACCTACGGACTTTATGGTTGGTAAATACATATCCGCCGACGAACTCAAGGAGTTTATAAATATTCCTTGTAAGATAAAAGCTGGGGTCTTTATCCTTTGCATGGAAGGGCAAATACGCTCAACTATCAATATGTCAGAATTGACCACTTCGAAACTCAATGTTGTAACGCTATTGCCCAATAGTCGCATACAAATACATGAGATATCCCCCGACATCTTGATCTATTTCATAGCGTTCTCTTTCGATTTTATGTGTTACACCAATTTTATCAAGAGCACGATGGGTTATCTACTGATGATTTACAGGTATCCGATTATAAAAATATCCCAAAACAGGGCCAACCTGATCACGAACTTCTACGAGCTTCTCTATCAATATGCCGTATATCCCGATATCTTGAACAATAAAGAGATGATAAAGGCCATTTTCATGATGTGTAGTCAAGGTATCATAGAAATATACAGTAAAATTTACCCATTAGAGAAACAGGAACTTACACGTCCGTTACAAATCTATCAAGAGTTCCTAAATATGGTATTGAGATACTATACGAAAGAGCATAACGTATCGTTTTATGCCGAGAAGTTGGGCCTCACGTTCTCTTATTTCTCGACATCCATCAAAAAAGCGATCGGAGAGACTCCTCAAGAGATCCTCACGCAAACAATAATCATAGACGCTAAGGCTCAGTTGAAAGGGACCAACCGAGAAATCAAGAACATAGCGATGGACCTCGGTTTTAATAATCTATCGTTCTTTAATAAGTTCTTCCGTCGAAATGTAGGCATGACTCCACAAGAATACAGGGGTAAATCGTATACCTATTCTTGTTACCAGAAAACATCCGACTAGCCGAAAGCAAAAACGGAACATATTATCAAAAAGAAGAATTTCAAGGGTACCTTTTATAATTTTTACTTTTGTAGGATAATATAAAAAGACATACGATGGAAGGGCGAGAGACGGATCTAGAATACAACTTATTGATGGGGCTTACGGGAGCTAGCGTTAGCAAACATTTATTGGATGAGCATTTCACACTTTTATGGGCAAATGACTTCTATTACGATATGATAGGTTACCCCAAAGAAGAATATGAAGCTCTTTTCCACAATAAACCCGATTTGTATTTTAAAGGTTATGATGAAGCTTGGAATATATTATCCAAGAATGTTTACGAGACGATAGCTAATAAAGCCAGCGGTTACGAAACCGTTATCCAGATGCCAACGAGAAAAGGAAAAAGATGGACTAAAATCACCTCAACGTTTACCGACCAACTACAAGACGGCATCCCTATCTCCTATACGGTAATGACCGATGTAGAGGACGTAATGCGAAGGCGGATCGAGCAAACGATCACTTATGATAATATCCCCGGCTTCATATCCAAGCATAAAGTACATAAAGACGGCAGTTTTACATTGCTGGAGGCAAATGATAAATATATGGACTTCTCTGGTATCGATAAAAATTCTTTTTTATCTTTCAGTCCTTTCTCCCGTTTAGATGAAACAAGCCGTAATACGATGAACGCACATATCTCCTGTATGCTAAAAGGGGAACCTGTACATTTCGTTATCCAGTCGAAAGACAAAAACGGAAACGACGCTTGGCTACAGTTGAACGGGGAATGTATTGGCTGGGAAGGTGACGAGCCTATCTATCTTATCGTTTACATCAATATCACCGACATTACCGAACAGAGGGAGTTGCAAAAGAAACTGGAGAAACAGTCAAAGCAACTTAAAGAAGCACTAAAGTCGGCGGAACAAGCCAACCAAGCCAAATCTGATTTTCTCGCCCGCATGAGCCACGATATCCGTACACCCATGAACGCCATCATGGGAATGGCGACTATAGCCAAAGCCCATGTAGATGAACATGAAAGAATACTAGATTGTATGGAAAAAATCAATGGAGCCTCTAAATTATTATTGAGTCTGATTAATGAGGTTCTCGATATGTCCAAGATCGAGAGTGGCAGGTTAATTCTTTCGGAGGATGAGTTCAATGTGGGTGAGCTCTTGCAAGACTTGGTCGTTATGATGCAACCGGAGATCAAAAACAAACAACAAACTTTAAATATACACGTCAAGAACCTGAGGCATGAGAATGTAAAAGGCGATACGCAGCGTATCAAGCAGGTATTGATGAATATCCTCTCGAACGCAATTAAGTATACGCCGGAGAATGGGCGAATCACGATAGAGATCTACGAGAAGGCCCCTCATAATGGCATCGGAAATTATCAATTCGTGTTTGAGGATAACGGAAGAGGTATGAAACCGGAGTTTCTGGATAAGATTTTCGAGCCTTTCGAGCGTGCGAGCGATGATGAGATCAAGAGGATACAAGGTACTGGCCTCGGGATGTCGATCAGCCATAAGATCATTCAGATGATGGGAGGAGATATCAAGGTGGAGAGTGAATATGGCAAAGGTTCCCGCTTCACCATCGACATGCCATTGGTTTGCCGGGATCAGAAGCCCGATGATAAGATAGAGGTAGAAGGTTTAGAGGTTCTTGTGGTAGATGATGATAAGATCGCTTGTCTAAACACGTCTAGCTGTTTGCGAGAGATCGGGATAAACAGTGAATGCGTATATTCAGGTAGAGAAGCTATAGAAAAAGTACGACAGCATCATTTAGCGGAGAAAGAGTATTTCGCCGTGATCATTGACTTGAAGATGCCTCAAATGAACGGCATTGAAACAACCCGGCAAATCAGACGTTTCGTGGGAGCGGACGTACCGATCATCATTCTCTCCGCATACGATCTTGAGGAATATGAGGCAGAGGCTAAGGAGGTTAAGGCCAATGGATTCATCACCAAGCCTCTCTATAAGTCCAAGCTACTCCAAGTATTGAGATCTTTCCTTGACGAAGGAGACCAGCCGGAACCGATCCGCCCATTCAAGTTATCAAACGTCGATTATTCCGGCAAGCGCATCTTGCTGGTGGAGGATAACGAGTTAAATCGTGAGATCGCCGTAGAGATCATCGGCAGCACCGGTATCACTATCGATACGGCGATAAATGGGCTCGACGCCGTACATAAAGTCTCCCAATCGGAAGAAGGATTTTACCAGATAATACTGATGGATATCCAGATGCCTATCATGGACGGTTATGAGGCGACCCGGCAGATTCGTTCCCTCCAACGAAGGGATATCGCACATATGCCAATTATAGCCATGACCGCCAACGCTTTTTCCGAAGACGTGACAAACGCTATCAAAGCGGGCATGAATTATCATTTGGCTAAACCGATTGATATTGGGGCGTTGATGGGCATCCTTAGTAAATATTTACAAGCGCCCGCATAAAGTTTATCTTGCGTATTAAAAGTTCATGTAATAAAATTGTCTATTTTTAGCGATCAATTCGATTATAAGCATAAAGAGACTTCATGAACATCAGACTTCGTTTTAAGTTAATCGCTTTGTTGATCGTCCTATCGCTGGCCGGGCTTTTGGTTTTCCAAGGATACTGGCTGAAAGGTTTATATGATACATTATATAAACAGATGGAGATCAATATAGAGGAAGCGATGAAGATCGCCGACTATAAGGAGTTGTTCCTGCGCATCCGATCTATCAAAAAAGAACAGGGAGCGCTGGGACCTCAAACCCAAGATGTGTACTTCAGCTCAGAGCTAGATCCGTCTAATAAGCAGAAGATGGACGCAAAAGCTTCGATCCATCCGCAGAAAGAAGATCCTGACCTTAACCGGGAAGATATCTTCAAGACGGCAAATCCCGACTCACACATGAAACTACATATCGATTACGGGGATGAGGAGGACTTTAGCTCGATAGACTCTACCCTAACGGATTACCTATATGTAATCGGCGAGGTGGAGGACATGGTGCAGCAAGCGATGCACGCGAATATAGATTCTATAAAACCAATTGATTTCAAGACCTACAACAAATTATTAACCTCGGAGCTGGAGGCAAGAAACATCGTAACGGAACATGAGCTGGTAACGATTTATAAACCAAACAACGGGGACGAGAAGGGTTGGATGCATCTGGACAAGCCGGAACGATTCACTACGTGGAAAAACCCCGTGCATTTCGATTACCCGCTCCATAACGAGAGCACGTTACAATATCGCCTGTTCCTTAAATCGCCGGCTAGCGTGATACTCACCCAGATGAAAGGCATCCTGATCTCCTCCTTCCTATTACTTTTGCTGATCATTTGCGCTTTCATATACTTACTCCGCACCATCTTAAAGCAAAAGACCGTGGAAGAATTGAAGACCGATTTCACCAACAATATGACGCATGAGCTGAAAACCCCGATCAGCGTCAGCTATGCCGCCGTAGACGCATTATTGAACTTTAGCGATCCCGTCAACGAGAAACAGAAGAAATACCTGACGATCGTTAAAGACCAACTTATCCATCTTACCGGATTGGTGGAACAAATCTTGACACTCGCCGTAGAGAACCGCAGTACCTTCCGCTTGCGCCCCGAAACCATCTCATTAAACGAGTTGGTGAACTCCCTCATCGAGCAATACAAACTGAAAGCGAGCAAACCCGTGGAGTTTACTTACTCCATCCCCGAGGATATAGAATTGGTGGCCGATCGTACCCACCTATATAATATGTTGAGCAACCTTATCGATAACGCAATCAAATACGCCGACAAGGAACCTTGCCGCATCGAAGCGACAGCCCGGCAAGACGATCACGAAACGACAATCTCCATAACCGATAACGGCCCGGGTATCAGCGAAGCCAACCAGCGGCAGATATTCGACAAGTTCTTCCGGGTTCCCAGCGGGAATATCCACAACGTGAAAGGTTATGGCCTAGGATTATATTACGTAAAAGACATGATGGGTAAACATGGAGGAACAGCCCGTGTGGAAAGCGTCCCCGGCAAAGGCTCCACCTTTACCCTGCATTTTAAATAATAATCCGAAAATCAAGTATCAAATATGGAAAAGATAAAAGTACTACTAGTAGAAGACGAGCCTACATTGGCCATGATCATCAAGGATACGCTGGATGGGAACGAGTTCGATATCACCCTAGCGGCGAATGGCGAGGAGGGCCTCTCCCGTTATGCGGAGATCAACCCGGACATTATCGTAGCGGATATCATGATGCCCAAGATGGATGGTTTCACGATGGTCAAATTGATCCGTAAGACGGATACGCACACCCCTGTCCTATTCCTATCGGCCCGTTCCGCGGCCAACGACGTGGTAGAGGGCTTCGAGACAGGCGGCAACGATTACCTGAAAAAGCCTTTCGGCATGGCGGAATTGATCGTGCGCATCAAGGCGTTACTGCATAAGGTGTCCGTCCAAAGACCGGAAGCCACCTCTTTCCGTATCGGGCTTTATACGTTCGATTCCATCACGCAGACATTGGTCTACCGGGGAGAGAAACAACTCCTCAGCAACCGGGAATCCGAGATATTGAAGCGCCTTTGCGACAATAAGGACCAAGTATTACCGATGAAAGAGATCTTGATAGACCTTTGGGGAGATGATTCTTTCTTCAACGCACGCAGCCTGCATGTCTTTATCACCAAGCTACGTCATAAGTTATCGAAAGACGAGTCTATCAAGATTTTGAATATCCGGGGAATCGGATATAAGCTGATCATCGATTGAATTGCTTCAATGCCTGTGCCATCTGGTCCGGGCATGAAGTTCCCCTTCCATGACAATCGATGCCAGACAAACGGCCGATAGCGTCTTCGATGCGCATACCTTTCAATAAGGCGCACATGCCTTGCCCGTTACCGTGGCAACCTCCTACAATCTGCACATTCTCGATCACGTCCTCCTTCGCGTCGATCACCATCAACTTAGAACAAACGCCTCCTTGAGGCGTATAGGTTATACGTCGTGTTTCCATTTTCTTTTTCTCTCCTTTTTATAAACGAGTCGCAAAGGTATAAATAAATTTAACTACATTTGTAGCATCTAATTTACAAAAACATGACATACGAGGAAACGCTACACTATCTATATACCAGCATCCCGGTCTTCCAACACAGCGGAGCTTCCGCTTACAAACCCGGTCTTGGTACAAGTATCGCCCTAGATGATTATCTGGGAAATCCGCATAAAGCCTATAAGACCATCCATGTAGCCGGGACAAACGGCAAAGGCTCGGTCAGCCATCTATTGGCGGCCATTCTCCGGCAATCCGGTTTCAAGGTCGGGCTTTATACCTCTCCCCACTTAGTGGACTTCCGGGAACGCATCCGGGTGAACGGGAAAAAGATCTCCCAAGATTACGTGGTCGATTTCGTCGAGCGTCATCGTTCTTTCTTCGAGCCTCTCCATCCTTCTTTCTTCGAGCTGACGTCCAGTATGGCTTTTGAGTATTTCCGCGACCAGCAGGTAGATTACGCGGTTATCGAGGTCGGGCTTGGCGGTCGTTTGGACAGTACGAACATTATCACTCCGATCTTGAGTATCATCACGAATATCAGTCTGGATCATACGCAATTCTTGGGAGATACGGAGGAGAAGATAGCGGCGGAGAAAGCCGGCATTATCAAAAAAGGCGTACCCGTCCTTCTGGGGGAGGCAGAGAAACGCTCCGTTTTCGACCTCTTCCAGAACGAGGCGAGAAAGGCAGGAGCACCTTTCCACTACGCCTTGAGCATGGGAATGCTGGAGGGGACCGGAGGGTTGTCGATGGTACACTGGAAGTTCCCCTCCGTAGAATACGGCGAGGTGATCGGCGAGCTTGCCGGAGAGGTACAACAAGCCAACGCCATCACGGTGTTCTCCGTCCTGCACCTGCTCCGCGAGAAGTGCGGCGTTGACATCCTGCCCGAGGCCGTCCATGAAGGGTTCGGGCACGTGACCCAACTGACGGGTTTGATGGGCCGCTGGCAAACCTTGCGGACAAAACCGACCGTCATTTGCGACACCGGGCACAACGTGGGTGGATGGAAACACATAGCGGAACACCTGAATGCCATGAGAAGCCGTTTCCGCGAAATTTATATGATCGTCGGTATGGTGAACGACAAGGATATCGACGGCGTATTATCCTTGATGCCACCAGATGCTTCTTATTTCTTCACGCAAGCCTCCGTGGAGAGAGCGATGCCCGTAAAGGATTTCGCCATGAAAGCCATGCGGAAGGGACTGCCCGGAGTCCTTTGCGAAACGGTGGAAGAGGCGGTCGAGAAAGCGTTAAAAAGTGCCGACAAGGATGACTTGATCTTTATCGGCGGAAGCACCTTTATCGTAGCGGACGCTCTCCCCTTGTTCATGAAAGAAGACGAATACAAATAATATAACTCTATAAAACAAATATCATGATAGAAAAAATTCATCAGAAACTAAGTGACTCGAAAGTCGCACGCTGGAGTGTACTCGCTTTGGCGGCATTCACGATGCTTTGCGGATACTTCCTTACGGATGTAATGGCTCCGCTTAAACCGATGTTGGAAGAACAGCTAAGCTGGACGAGTACGGAATATGGTTGGTTCACCAGCGCTTACGGTTGGTTCAACGTATTTCTTTTCATGTTGATTATTGGTGGTATCGTTCTGGATAAGATGGGTGTCCGTTTCACGGGTGTCGCTTCCTGTATCTTGATGATTATCGGTTGTTCCATTAAATATTACGCCATCTCGGACGCGTTTACGATGGAAGGAGAGCTTTTCGGATGGAAGGCGCAAGTGATGGTGGCCGCCCTCGGATACGCGATCTTCGGTGTCGGCGTGGAGACCGCCGGTATCACGGTATCTAAGATTATCGTACGGTGGTTCAAGGGAAAAGAGATGGCGTTGGCTATGGGCTTGGAGATGGCTACGGCTCGTTTGGGTACGGCCTTGGCTTTATCTATCACGGTTCCCGCCGCCAAGTACTTCGGTAGTATCTCCGCTCCTATCTTGCTTTGTCTTTGTATGTTGTGTATCGGTTTGATCGCCTTCCTCGTATTTTGCGTGATGGATCGCAAGCTGGACGCTTCGATGGACGCTATCGAGCAAGCCGAGGAGGAAGAGCCTTTCCGTTTGAAAGATATCTTATTGATCGTTACCAATAAGGGTTTCTGGTTGATCGCTCTGCTTTGCGTATTATTCTATTCGGCCGTATTCCCCTTCTTGAAATACGCTACGGACTTGATGGTCAATAAATATAACGTAGATCCGGAGTTGGCGGGAAACATCCCGGCTATCTTACCTTTCGGCACGATTCTTCTGACTCCGTTCTTCGGTAACTTATACGACCGCAAGGGTAAAGGGGCGACGATCATGATCTATGGTGCCTTGATGTTGATCGGCGTGCATTTATTATTCACGCTTCCGATCTTGAATCAGTGGTGGTTCGCGACAATCGTGATGATCGTATTGGGTATCGCTTTCTCCTTGGTTCCATCGGCGATGTGGCCATCTGTTCCGAAGATTATCCCGGAGAAGCAATTAGGCACGGCTTATGCCTTGATTTTCTGGGTACAGAATATCGGTCTGAGTATGGTTCCCTTATTAATCGGCTGGATATTGGATACGTATTGCAAAATAGACAATGGTACGGGCAAACCGGCTTACGACTATACGATACCGATGGCAGTCTTCACCTGCTTCGGTGTACTCGCCCTCTTCATCGCCTTGATGTTGAAACGTGAGGACCGGATCAAAGGCTACGGCCTTGAATTGCCGAACATCCAAAAGGACGCCGATAAAGCCGAGGCCGAGATAATCGCTAAAGAGATGATCGCGGAGCCTTAATAAAGCTCATAACCCTAAATAAATGGAAGGCGCTGTAAACTTGATTTACTGCGCCTTTCTTTTTGATGACTGAAAACCATCGTCATTGGAACACACAAAAAGTTCGTTTGAAAAAGAGGAGTAGCGAAACAACTACAATATGCCTTATTCATAAAATCTTTTTTAGCGGTAATATTAATAAAAAGCACCCTTGATTTTCGGAACGGCATATTGAAATGTGGCATTTATCCGTGGTCCAGCCATCCAAAAGGAAATCATATGTATAGGTCTTAACGCAGTGGCTTATATATTTCATTAGATCCTTATTATCAGTTAAGAATAGATATACAGCTTCACAAATGTCGTTTTGATTAAAAAGGCAAGTGAGCGTGGAGGTTTTGAACACGACTTCCAATGTAATCTGGCTTACGTCATTCCACGTATAAGTGATCATACATAAATCCAGATCCTTCAACAATATCTGCGCTTTCCTTACCGGCAAACCAATTACTTGATGGGATAAGCTAATCATCTCGGAATAATCCCTTTGAGGATATTGATTTTGAGTTTCCATTGATTTCTGTGTTTATCATTCGCAGACAAAATAAGCTTACCGCCTGCTGATATACCATCAATCCCCTTGATAAAATATCAATGTCACGACTAATATTATCAGATGACAGAGATAAATGATATATCTGACTACGTATTTACGGTCGGTAACAATGCCCATCGTAATTTGTAGTTATAAATAAAATTAGGTGCGGTTGCTCTGGATATCTGATACAATAGTAAGATAACTCAGATTTAATACTTATTTTTGTGACAGGATCAATAAGAACTGACATGGAAACAACATTTACCAGAAGAAATAGTCATGGAGCCAACTTAAAACGTTGGAGAGAATGGAGAGGCATCAAACAAGAAGTGCTCGCCGACAAAATAGGGGTATCACAAGCCACCTTATCCGGCTACGAGAAAAAAGACGAATTGGAACCTGAAGTATTGGAAAAGATAACTAAAGCTTTGGATATTCCGATAGAGGCGATCACGGAGCTTAATGAAGGAGCGCTTATCAATATTTATTCTGGCACATGGCAAGATAACGCAACTGTAGCCGGAAGCATTCAAAATCAAATTTTTAATCCCATCGATAAAATAGTCGAGCTTTACGAACGATTATTAAAGGCCGAGCAAGAAAAGGTTACCATGCTCCATGATATCATAAAGGATAAATAAGTATCAATTGTGGAGACCGTAAGCTAAAACACTATAATCTTGACATTATGATCAAAATAACAGAATAACGATGTCAAGACCTTTTTACGAATAGAGGAAATGAGGGAGAAGCCTATGATGAAATCATACGTTTTCCCTCATTTCTTTGCCTAAATACCCCTGTTTGGACTCAAAAGTAATAGAGTTAGGTAACACAAAAGGCTGTATTAGGCAACACGACCGTATGTATTAGGTAACGCAACCGTATGTATTAGGCGATACATAAGGAAGAAACAGCACTCACATCCTATAGAATCGGAAAACGCACCCGTATAAAAGGCTATTTTCACCTAAGAATATGAGATAAGATGAATTAATTTCGCTAGAATGAAAGGGCCTATTTCCATAAAGAGCTATAAGACAATTAGATGCTATTATTTTATGTCATTTTCGGAAGCAAGGCGTACCTCAGCCCGGAAAAAACGCTTCTCCGGGAGTTCAGATTACAGAATGTCAAAACGTCAAACCTGCTCTTTTACGCGTGATGCCTACGACTATATCCGTAAGAAGAAAACTAAAATCAAATTCAAATAATATACTTACAACATTATTATATATAATAAAATGTTTATTTTTACACAAAATCTGTTGTTATGACAAAAGAACAATTCCTAAACGATCAGTATGTATCTGGATTTATCCAGTGGCTTCGTGATAAACTATCTAATTTCACCCATTCATATTACAATCAGAAAGAGAAGGAGGAATGGCAATGTACCTCTTTTTATGATGCTTGCCACAAATATAAATGGGGAGGTCTAAATTGGGAGGAAAACAATGCCTTATTGGAAAGTTATGCCAAACGACTTAAAGCGAGTATCCGAAATAATGACAACGAAGCTTGCCAAGATGCTTGCCTCGATATATTAAAATGGGGAGGCGTTATACGGGAAAATCAAGAAAGGATCAAGGCACAAACCAACCTTGTGAATTATCTAATGAAGGCAGAAGGGGTCTTAACCCGTGACTCTTTAGATATAAAGGATGAGATAATTATTATGAACTCAGGATTCACCAAGATTTATTCTTTATATATAAATGATTTTATCATCTACGATAGTCGTGTAGGAGCCGCTTTATGCTATTTGGTGAAACTATATTGTATAGAGCAGAAACAAGGCGGTGTCCCTTCTTCATTAAAATTCGCCTATGGTGATGCCCGAAATCCGGAGGTTAATCGGAATCCTAACAGCGACATTTACAAATTCTCTAAACTTGATCGAGGAAAAATCCATATTGAATGCAACCTTAAAGCCAATTGGCTATTAAAAGAAGTATTAAACTTCCCAGAATGCCAATTTAAAGACATGCGTTCTCTGGAAGCAGCCCTCTTCATGATCGGGTATGCAATTCCAAAAGAGCAAGAACAGCAAACATTAAAAACATACCGAATTATGAAATTAGCAGAAGCTCTCAGCTTACGAGCTGATTTACAAAAAAGAATATCACAACTGGAAGTCCGGCTAAAAAACAATGCCCGGATTCAAGAAGGTGAAGAGCCCGCAGAAGATCCACGGGGGCTTATGGATGAGTTGAATAATAATCTGAATGATTTGGAGACACTGATTTTCAGAATCAACCGAACCAACATGGCTACCCTTGCAGAAGGTACAAGCCTTACGGAAATGATCGCAAAGAAAGATATCTTAGCATTGCGCATCTCCGTCCTTCGTTCCGTCACGCAATCGGCAACGGGCAGTTTAGAACGTTATTCGGCAAATGAAATCCGTTATGTCCGCACAATAAATGTGGCAGATTTACAAAAAGAAATAGATTCATATTCCAAGCAATTACGTGAATTGGACGTGAAGATCCAACAGCTAAATTGGTTGACGGAACTGATATAAAGCATAATTTAGGTAGTTCTTTTTAAATAGGGCGAGTATATCTCTGGCAATTGAGAATGAATTGTCGAACCTACTGCGAATGGAAGCGAGAGCGGAGCATAGCGCAAAAAGAATCGTAATGCTCAGTATTGTTACAAGCTCAAGCCACAGGTTGCATTGTTACTACCGCATACTGACTATAAAGAGAATGAGGGCGGGTCGGAGGGATTTTCTTTTAAGCAGGCATTTAATTATGGGCATCCTAATGGATATGGAGAAACAGGTCGCTGGCGGTATGACACTTATGGAGAAATTTTGGTGTGATTATCCTATTTGCCCATCAGATTAAGGTAATTCTGATCGGTAAACATTATCTTCGCGTATCATATAAAACAAACATTAAATACTATGATCTGTTTCCCGAATGCCAAGATAAACCTAGGTCTGAACGTGGTAAGCAAACGTCCGGACGGTTATCATAATATAGAGACCATCTTCTATCCGATCCCCGTGAAGGATGCCCTCGAGATCGTCGCCTCGGATCAGCCCAGTTTCACGCAAACCGGAATCCCGGTAGACGCTCCCCAAGAGAAGAACCTCGTCATAAAAGCGTTGAACGCCCTAAAGACGAGATACGAGATTCCCCCGCTAGAGATCCATTTGTTGAAAGCGATACCTTTTGGCGCCGGGCTTGGAGGAGGTTCCGCCGATGCCGCCTTTATGTTGAAGCTGGTCAATGATTTCTGCGGTTTGGATATTCACCCGGATGAGTTGGAGGCGATAGCGTCCACCATCGGAGCCGATTGCCCGTTCTTTATCCGTAACACGCCGGTATTCGCGACCGGCACGGGAAACCAATTCGAGCCCGTGGACTTGTCCTTGAAGGATTATTATCTATGCTTGGTAAAACCGGATGTAGCCGTCTCCACTCCCGAAGCCTATTCGATGGTAACACCCGCCGCGCCCGAGACCTCCTTGAAAGAGATCATCCGGCTACCGGTATCCGAATGGAAAGAGCGGATGGTGAACGATTTCGAGCGAAGCGTATTCCCGAAGCATCCCGTGATCGAGCGGATCAAGGATACCTTATACGAGGGAAGCGCCTTATATGCCGCCATGTCCGGCTCCGGATCGTCCGTGTTCGGTTTGTTCGAAAAACCAACCCATTTCAAGGAACAATCCCTGTTCAGCGATTGTTTTCTATGGGAAGGACAATTATCATGAATCAAATAGAGATCTTTTTTGATACGATGGCGGAACGCTGGGATGCTGTCTGCGTACATGATCCGGGAAAGATCCGGACGATATTGGATCGTACCAACCTGCGGCAGAACGCCCGCATCCTCGATGTCGGTTGCGGCACGGGGATATTGGAAAGTTACCTGCTGCCGTACGAACCCCGCCAAATCGTAGCTATCGATATAGCGGGCCAAATGATCGAGAAAGCACGCATGAAATATCCGGATCATCCGCTCATCGAGTTCCTCCAAGAGGACGCTATGAGCTACGAGGGGAAAGGATTCGACTATATTATCCTATATAGCGCTTACCCGCATTTCATGCGGCCGGAACGGTTGATCGAGCATATGAGCGACTTGCTCGTGCCCGGCGGTAAATTGGTTATCTGCCACAGCGAGAGCAAGGAAAAGATCAATACGCACCACCATCGGCACGCCGATCGATTATCGCTGCCCTTGCCCCCGGCCCGAGAGGTGGCGGCATTGATGGAGCCTTATCTTCTTCCGCTCGTCGTAGAGGATACCGAACAGCTTTACATCGTTTGCGGAAAACGTTTATCCTAAACTAATTATATATGAACAGAAAAACTAACTTAATTCCGGCATTGCTTCTTTCCGCCCTTTCGCTTTACGCCATGGAAGACGTGAAAGTAACGCAATTCCAGCACGCAGGCCCGTTCACGGTCAACAAGCCGATCCTAGCGGACAGCCTCAACGTAAACGGCAAGCCTTTCGAGGCGAAGAATCTATTAAAAGCGACCTTACCGTTCGAGCAAACGCTTGCGAACGCCACGGTACTCGACGCCGACACGGCAGGCGCGATCACCTTCGCCGCCCCGCAAAAGGGATATGCCCTGCATCTATTTTCTTTCTTCTTGAACAGCGACCGGTACGTAAAAGGCACGCTCGATATATCGGGTCCCGGGGCGTTCGAAGTATTCGTCAATGATAAACCGGTCGGAGCCTCTTCCGAGTTGGTGATGGAACCCCGCCGCTATCAAGTAGTCGTTAAATACCTGACAGCGGAAACAGACACTTGTCCTCCCAGCCTAAAGGCTACCTTCAAGAGCGAGGCGGAAGCGAAAGTCGTAGCTTCCTTGAACCCGGAGAAACGCTACACCCTTCTGAATATCCTAGAAGGAAAGGATTTCCAAGGCGTAAGTGTCTCCCCGAACGGGAAGTATGCCTTGGTAAAATACGTCAATCGATTCCCGGAGGGCAAGAGCGAATCGTACGGGCAATTGATGGATGCCGCTACGGGACGGGTCTTATTGCAAGACGGAAGTTTCTTGACAACCGCCAAATGGATGCCTAAAAGCAATCGATTGTATTACACCCGCACCGGTCTGGACGGTACGGAGTTGGTAACCGTAGATCCGGCGACCTACCAACAAACGGTATTAGTCCCGAACCTTCCGAAAGGGCGGTTCGTATTCACCCCCGATGAGTCCACGCTTCTCTATACCGTAGAAGAGGAAGGTCCCAAGGAAGGGACGGAATTGATCCGTGTATTAGAGCCGGCAGACCGTATCCCGGATTTCCGTGACCGCTCCTTTATCTGGCGGTATGACTTAAAAACAGGTTTGTACGAGCAACTTACTTTCGGGCATACGGACACTTATATCAATGATATCAGCGCTGATAGCCGCTATCTATTGTTCAGCACCAGCGACCGGGTGTACACCTCCTTACCGCACTCCCGCAACTCCCTTTATAAATTGGATTTGCAGACCATGGCGATCGATACGATCTGGGAGAAAGCCCCGTACGTAAACCAAGCCGCCTTCTCGCCCGACGGTAAACAGTTATTGGTAGCTGGGGCAGGCGACGCTTTCGACGGGATCGGACAAAATATCAAGCAAGGACAGATCTCCAACTCGTACGACGGGCAGTTATTCCTATACGATCTGGCAAGCCGTAAAGCCTCCCCTCTCACCAAGGACTTCAATCCGAACGTGATCGATGCCGTATGGAACCGCTTCAACGGGCAAATCTATATCCTCTGTGAGGATGAGGATTATCAACGGATCTATACGTGCGACCCGGCAAACGGAAAGATCAAGCAAGTAGCCGCCTCCGAGGATATTATCATGTCGTATGCGTTGGCCGACAACGCCCCGGTTCTTTTCTATTACGGACAGAGCGCATCCAACGCCAACCGCCTTTACGCTTACGACCTGAAAGGTGGAAAGAACCGCTTGGTGTATGATCTCTCGCAAGATAAATTAAAAGATATCGCCTTGGGCGAGGTACACGACTGGAACTTCAAGTCGGATGACGGTACGACTATCCAAGGCCGTTATTACCTACCGCCTCATTTCGATCCGAATAAGAAATATCCGATGATCGTTTATTACTATGGCGGTACTTCCCCGACGAACCGTGCGCTGGAGATGCGTTATTCCATGCATATGTACGCCGCTCTCGGATACGTGGTCTACACCTTGAACCCTAGCGGAACGACGGGCTTCGGACAGGAATTCGCCGCCCGCCACGTGAACGCATGGGGCCTGAAGACCGCCGATGAGATCATCCAAGGTACCAAGCTGTTCTGCAAGGAGCATTCTTTCGTGAACGAGAAGAAGATCGGTTGCATCGGTGCCAGCTACGGCGGATTCATGACACAATACCTACAAACCCGTACGGACATTTTCGCCGCCGCTATCAGCCATGCCGGTATTAGCGCGTTGAGTAGCTATTGGGGAGAAGGTTATTGGGGATATGGCTATTGCTCCGTAGCGAACGCCGGGACTTATCCTTGGAACGCCCCGGAGTTCTTTACCAAGCAAAGCCCGTTGTTCAACGCCGATAAGATCAAGACCCCGCTCCTGTTGCTTCACGGCAACGCCGATACGAACGTACCCATCGGGGAAAGTATCCAAATGTTCGCCGCCTTGAAGATCCTAGGGAAAACCGTGGAATTCGTGCAGGTGGATGGCGAGAATCATGGTATCGTAGGCTATCAGAAACGTATAGGCTGGCAAAATACCATCTACGCATGGTTCGCCAAATGGCTGAAAGACGAGCCGGAATGGTGGAAAGCCTTATATCCGGATCGTACTTTATAAGAATATTTATTTGAACGAAAGCGTCTGTGTCTCCCGCAAGGGAATCGCAGGCGCTTTATTCGTTTGCTCAACCCCGGCTGTCATCCGGATCAGCTCCGTTTACGAACGGTAATTTTGATACAAAGATCCGTAATATATATACATATACTTGAGATAAATCCGAATATCTTTGTGATGTCAAACAATAACGATATCCTCATGAAAACAAAAGCAATCGTACTCTTCCTGCTAGGCTTCATACCAGCCTTCGCACAAGATATCCCAACTTCTAAAACAGAACAAAATATGGACAGAATCGAACGCTGTAAAAAGAATTACACCGAGCTATTCGGAGGCGAGGCATTGACCGGACAAGGAACAGATCCGGAAATGATGGACATTCTCCAGAAATTCATCTTCGGGGAGGTATTCCGCACAGGAGATCTTGATAAAAAGACCCGGGAGCTTATCACTTGCACCATATTAGCCACGATGCAAACCTTGCCCCAACTGAACGCCCACGCCAAAGCGGCGCTAAACGTAGGCGTCACTCCCATCGAGCTACGGGAGGCAATATATCTATGTGCCCCGTTCATCGGTTTCCCGAAGACATTGAATGCCTTAAATACCATCAATGAAGTCTTTAAGCAACAAGGCATCGCTTTGCCTCTGGAGAGACAAGCTACCGTTACGGAAGAAGATCGCCACGAGAAAGGACAAGCCATACAAAGCCGGCTTTACGGCGAGGGAATCAAAGAGGCCATGAGGAACGTCCCGGGAAATATGGGTCCGGAAGTAGAGCGATTCCTCACCGAATTCTGCTTCGGAGATATCTATACTCGCAACGGGCTAGACCTCAAAACCCGGGAGTTACTGGCTTATTGCATACTAACGACCCTTGAAGCCGAAAGCCAACTACACTCGCATCTCGAAGGGAACTTACTGGCCGGCAATAGCAAGGAGACCTTAACGGCGGCGGTTATACAATGTCTTCCTTATATCGGCTTCCCTTCCGCTATCAAAGCGTTGAAGATCATTAAGGAGTCCTCTCAGCCCGCCCCTGAGAAGAACTTAGTCCGCCTATCCAAGATCACGGTCGATCCCGCCCAGTTGGAACGTTATAACGCCTTTCTGAAAGAAGAAATCGAGGCTTCCATGCGTCTAGAGCCGGGTGTTCTTACACTGCATGCCATATCGGAGAAAGAACATCCAAATAAAGTAACCATCCTAGAGATTTACGCGGATCAAGACGCTTATAAAAGCCATATCCAAACGCCCCATTTCCAGAAATACAAACAAGGAACATTACAGATGGTGCAAGAGTTGGAACTGGTAGATAGCACGCCCCTGATCCCCGGACTAAAGATAAAATAAAACAAGAATCCCCGCTTTCCGGCACGAAGCCATCTAAGCGGGGATTCCATATATCCATGAAAATCTAAATTACTTGTTATTCGATCATTTGATATTCGGATTCAATTTATGCCATTCGGAAATAGCGGGAAGCACGCCCATAGCGATCACCTCGTCACGTAAAGCGCAAAGGTGCTTGTAGCTCTTCTCCAAGGCAGCCTCTTCTTCCGGTGTACCATGCACCTCTTTCAACGTTACGCCGTCTTTCGTAATCGAGGTCTCCCAAGCCATCATGATATGATCGAACTTACCGTTTGATACATAAGCGCCAGCCGGCCAACGGAACGGTTTACCACCCATTGCCGCGGCGATCATCTCGATAGATACATACGACGGGCTTTGGAAGGAAGAACGGCCACGCAAGGCGATAATGTTCGCGCCACCCTTCGTAACCTTTGTCTGTATCTCCGCCCATTGATCTTTCGTCAAGGCATCCGTACCGATAAGCTCAGTTAAAGGTTTACCATCCACTTTAGCGGTAGAGGCGAAAACAGCCATTTGCTCGCCATGGCCACCATACGTACGGCAATTCTCAACCTGATCCATAGAGATACCGAAATGTTTTGCCAACTCACTGCGTAAACGAGTAGAATCCAATGCGGCCAACGTCGTAACCTGAGAAGGTTTCAAGCCGGAATACAATAAGGTAATCAAACCGGTAATATCCGCCGGGTTAAAGATAACCACGATATGCTTTACGTCCGGGCAATAAGCCTTTACGTTCTTGCCGAACTCCTCGGCGATAGCGGCGTTTCCTTTTAGGAGATCCTCACGGGTCATACCTGCCTTTCTTGCGGCACCACCGGAGTTAACGATATATTTAGCGCCAGTCAAAGCCTCCTTGATGTCTGAGGTAAAAGTGATGTTTACACCCTCGAAACCACAATGGAATAATTCCTCGGCAACTCCCTCCAAACCCGGTGCGTAAGGGTCGTACAAACAAATGTTGGAAGTTAGTCCCATCATAATAGCGGTCTGTGCCATATTAGAACCGATCATACCTGCTGCGCCGACAATCGTCAGCTTCTCGTCTGTGAGTGTTTTCATAAGAAACCTTGTTTTTAAATGTTTATTTTTCTTTTCGACACAAAGATACGAGATTGAGAACTCTTGTCCTAATCATAAAAACGAATCCCCCATAAATAAAAGTTATGAATAGCGTCTCTATGATTATTCCAAGATTATCACGTACCTTTGTATTATGAAAACATTTAAACTAGACAATTGGTTGCCCACAACGAAGAAAGAAGTCGAGGCACGGGGATGGGATTACCTCGACGTGATCCTTTTCTCTGGAGACGCCTATGTGGATCACCCCTCTTTCGGGGCGGCCGTGATCGGTCGTGTATTGGAAGCGGAAGGATTACGGGTAGCGATCGTACCGCAACCGGATTGGCGGGGAGATTACCGGGATTTCAAGAAGCTCGGCGTTCCCCGGCTTTTCTTCGGTGTATCCGCCGGTGCCATGGATTCAATGATCAACCATTATACTGCCAATAAGCGATTACGCAGCGACGACGCCTATACGCCGGACCAACGTCCGGGAATGCGCCCGGATTATCCGAGTATTGTCTATACTAAAATACTGAAAGAATTGTATCCGGATGTCCCCGTCGTATTGGGTAGCATCGAGGCCTCATTACGCCGGCTTACGCATTACGATTATTGGCAAGATAAGCTATTACCGGGAATCCTTGCCAGTAGCCCGGCCGATTTATTGATTTACGGCATGGGCGAGAAGCCGATCAAGGAATTGGTGCGCCGCCTAAAGTCCGGCATTCCTTTCAACGAGATCAAGGACATCCGCCAAACGGTTTATCTGGCAGACAAAGAGGATGCGAAAGACGATGATATCGTGCTCTTCTCACACGAGGAATGCCTAAAAGATAAATTGAAACAAGCGAAGAATTTCCGGCATATCGAAGAGGAATCCAACAAATACAATGCCTCACGTATCTTGCAAAAGGTAGGAAAGCAAGTGATTGTGGTGAATCCTCCCTTCCCTCCAATGACGGAAGCGGAGATAGATGCCTCCTACGACCTTCCCTACACCCGCTTGCCGCATCCCAAATATAAAGGGAAAGTGATACCGGCTTTCGAGATGATCAAGTTCTCGGTGAATATCCACCGGGGTTGTTTCGGAGGATGCGCGTTCTGTACCATATCGGCGCATCAAGGGAAGTTCATCGCCTCCCGAAGCAAGGAATCGATCTTGAAGGAAGTGAAAGCGATTACCGAAATGCCGGATTTCAAGGGATATCTAAGCGATTTGGGAGGCCCTTCCGCCAATATGTACCGTATGAAGGGGAAAGATGAGCGGATTTGCGCCAAATGCAAGAAACCGTCTTGTATCTCCCCCGTCGTTTGCAAGAACTTGAACGCGGACCATACGCCGCTACTGGATATCTACAAAGCGGTAGATAGACTTCCCGGGATCAAGAAATCGTTTATCGGAAGCGGCGTACGCTATGACCTGTTATTGCACCGTTATGCGGATGAGTCTTTAAACAAGGCAGCTCAAACCTATACCGAGGAATTAATCGCCCGCCACGTATCCGGCCGTTTGAAAGTGGCCCCGGAGCATACGCAAGACGAGGTGTTGAAACAAATGCGTAAACCGTCTTTCTCGCAATTTGGACAGTTCAAGAAGATATTCGATAAGGTAAACCGGCAATACGGGTTGAACCAGCAACTCATCCCCTATTTCATTTCCAGCCATCCGGGATGTACCGAGGCGGATATGGCGGAGCTGGCGGTGATCACCAAGAGCTTGCATTTCCAGTTGGAGCAAGTACAAGACTTCACGCCTACGCCGATGACATTGGCTACGGAGATGTATTATACCGGATATCATCCTTATACGTTGGAGAAAGTATATACGGCCCGCTCAAAAGAACAAAAGTTGGCACAACGCCAGTTCTTCTTCTGGTATAAACCCGAGTCACGCCGTCAGATCATGCAAGTATTGCAAAAGATGGGACGAAAGGATTTGATTGAGAAATTATTCGGACAGAGGGGTGACATGAATCCCGCTCCCAGAAAAAGAAGATAATAGGCTTTTGAGATTAGCTGTATCGATGAATTACGAGAGTAGTCGCATCGTATCACGGGAGTAGTCTTGATGGATAACGAGAGTAGTCTCGACTAGCGATGAGACTACTCTCGTTATTCCTTATGATTATTCTTTCACGGCGATCACCTCGATCTCTACCAAACCATTCTTCGGCAGTGTCTTAACGGCTACCGCCGAACGTGCGGGAAACGCACCTTCGAACTGAGAGGCGTATACCTCGTTCATAACGGCGAAGTCGCCCATATCCGCTAAAAATACGGTTGTTTTTACGACATCATTGATGCTATAACCTGCCTCTGCCAAGATAGCGTGAACATTCTTGAACGCTTGGGCGGTTTGTTCCTTTACGGATCCCTCAACGAAAAGTCCCGTAGCAGGATCGATACCCAGTTGTCCGGAAGCGAACAGCATATTACCTACTTGCACCGCTTGGCTATACGGACCGATAGCGGCGGGAGCGTTTTTTGTAGCGATAACTTTCTTCATTTTCTTCTTTAGTTTATATACATATTATTATTGTTGCTCGTTCATACGTTGGCGAACCACCTCGTACACCAAAATGGAAGTGGCTACGGACACATTCAAGGAACCGATCGTTCCGAATTGCGGAATCTTTACCATATTATCGCAGATGCGCAAGTTCTCCTGAGACACACCCGTATCTTCCGCTCCCATCACGATCGCAACCGGTCCTTCATACTTCACCGCCGTATAATTCTCCGCCGCTTTCTCGCTGGCGGCAAATACCTTCACCCCGCTTTGCTGCAAGAAACGGATCGCTTGGTTGATACTCTTCTCCTTACAAACCGGCAATACATGCAAGGCGCCGGCAGAGGTCTTGATCGCGTCGGCGTTTACCGAAACGCTTCCTTTTGCCGGAATCACAATCGCATCGACTCCCGCACACTCGCAGGTACGGGCAATAGCGCCGAAATTACGCACGTCCGTAACCCCATCCAGCAATACGATGAAAGGATCTTTTCCTTGCTCATACACAAAAGGAATGATATCTTCCAAGCTCTGGTAGGTAACCGCCGACATAAAAGCGATCACCCCCTGATGATTCTTTCGAGTCAAACGATCCAAGCGTTCAGCCGGAACACGTTGTACCGGTATCTCACGGCCTCTCAGTACCTCAAATAACTCTTTGGATAGATCCCCTTGTAAATCCCTTTTCACAAGGATCTTATCTACCTCCTTATCAGCCTGTATAGCCTCAATCACGGCACGAATGCCGAACACCATCTCGTTTTCTTTCATACTATTGATTCTCAATGATTTACATTACAATAAGATAATTGTTGTCAAACTATTGTCAAACATTATATCGTTTTTGTCGTTTTCTTTCATGTCGCAAATATAATGATATAATCGCAATAATAGGGGTTGTAGCTTGGCCTAAACAAAAAAGAGAGCGTATATCATCATACGCTCTCTCCTTATTATATATTACTTCACTTCACGATACTGTTCATAACCTCCAAGACTTTCAACGCATCTTTCTCGTCCTTTCTCTTGAGATCTTCGAATACGTCCCTAAGTGAATCCTCTGAGGAATAAGCCATAAATGCGAACCCTAGCAAGATTTCCTTGTGTTGTCTTTCTATGTCTCGATCCTGTCGAGCTTGCTCATTACTTCTATATTGTTGCTCTTTCAATTCCTTGAGTTGAGAAACATAATCATCGATAGCCATGACAAGTACGGTACCCAACGAGTATCGATCGTCAATCTCACGTCCAGTACACTCTTGGAAGAAGTCAATGGCTGTCATTAACCCCATCTCAACCACTTCTCCATGCTCCTCTTGTAAATATGTTTCATAATCGTCTTGGTTGATAACAATACCTAAGCTATTATTGAAACCGATATTCTCCAGAAACGTTATTACGCACTCAGCTTCCTCGTTATCAAAATATACCTTACTTAATAACTCCTTGATCTCTTTGAATCTTCTCATTTTTTCTTTTATTTTAATTTTATTTATTAGCATCTTGGCCACCGCAAATCAAACAAGATACAATTATGGATGATATAAACATATACAGGGAACGGGTAGCGCTAGCGTTTGATATTCCATGCCCAGTATGCGGTAGAAAACCTAAATGCGAGTTCACCATAGGGCGAAATTATATTTATCATGGCTGTGAGCATGATGAAATTTTCAATCTCGTAGAAGCACGCATAGATAAGTTTACTTCACAATATCAATGTCCTAAAGGTCTTGTTCGGAGGGTATTTCACGCACGATAGCCTTTCCTATCATCAAGAATCTCATATGAATGGAGCTAACCAAGTCATCATCTGAGAATCCTTCGGTTTCCTTTAATATGAAATCGATTAGTTCTTTTTTTGTGATTCTCCCTTCTGGGTTTAAGAACACTTGCCTTAAAGGGATAGATCGCTCAATCATATTTCAATTTCTTGCCCACCAAAAAATCCCTAGCTTTAATCTTCGCAATAATCCTTTGACCACTCCTATCAAGCAATCCTAAATCAGTTTTCAAGACTAATCCTTCAGCATCATATGTAGTATCTTCAGCGATCAATGACTTGTAGCCATTACTAACATACTCAATCGCTTCCTCGAATGTCATATAGCCGATCACTGGAACTACCTTGATTGCCAGATCGCCAGCTATCTTCTCTACATCAGGTCTCCTTAACCACCATTTATCAATCTTGACATCGAACAAAATGAAGCTTACCCCATCCTTGATATAGCGACCTCCACCTTTCTGAATCTTCATTCCGTACCCTTCTCCATAAAGAATGACATCCGCATAAGGCGTATCAAAATCATCCTCATTCTCAGGAGGAAAAACTTTTCTCATCTTATCGACAGTAAACAACTCCTCTAGTTTTATCAATAGATGAGGAGGAATGTTGGCTTTATCGGTTCTTCCTCCAAACTCAACACGTACGCCATTGAATCGGATCTGGATATTTGTCCCATCGATCTTTTCCTCAGCCCTAAACTTGCAGCCCTTCAAGTACTCGAACTCCGGTAAACTCCAATCACCCAATATCAATCTATTGGTCTCAAAATCTCTCTTGTAAATCGTATTAATTTTCTGATAATCCTTGTGTTCCATCTTTGTAATTTTTAAACTCATCTAATATCTTGTCTATTTGCAACGCTATTCTCTGACATACAATTCCTCTACCACACCTCATATTTGCGTCATAAGCTATCTGTAACTCATATAGCTTATTTTTCAAATCCAGCATTCGAGGATCGATTCCTGTATCTTCGATGAATATCTCTACAGAAATACCCAATCCCAATATCACATTATTTGAGGAAGAATATTTATACGGGTGCATATAAACCACTCTCTTGATCCCAGCTTGATAAATATTCTTTATACACTCATCACAGGGTTGATGGGTAACATACATCGTACACCCGTCAACCGAAATACCTTGCTTGGCAGCGTACATCAATGCGTTCATCTCAGCGTGGATCTCATTGGATAATGACCACTGGTGATGTTGATCTTTTGTAAACTCACCAGATTCATACAACTCATTACAATTAGGTGCTCCGGTAGGCGTACCATTATATCCCATCGAAATGATCCTTTTGTCTTTTACGATCACAGCCCCTACATGAAGAGAGATACAATGGCTCTCATCGGCTAATCTGGAGGCTACGTCCAGAAAGAATTTGTCGTTTAACATTATATTTTATTTTTATTAAGAAATAAAGGAAAGACGCTTATCTTTACAGTGTCTAATGAAGAAAAATCAACGTCTTTCCTCTTTAGTGAAGGATACAGTAGCTATATTCTATTATATAGTTAGATTGATCTTATTGATCGATTAGTATCCTTGAGGAAAAGAAGCCTATAAAAAGGTAGGAGCATTCTTATACACTGATTATTTATTAGATTTAGGAAGAGGTGCTAGCTTCTCCCTTTTTATTCACATAAAATCAAGAGATCTTGATAAAATCACTACTTTTGTAGAGAACATGATATTCAGTAAATCATGTGCTATTCTTAGAAAGAGTATCAAGGATATAATCAACATCGTATATTACTTCAAAAAGCTATATACGATCATTGATTAGTTGGGTGAGATACTCTAATAGCACAATACTAGTATTGGATTGATTGAGTTTGTACCTTATAAACAAGAAAACATCGATATTATATATAGCTCTGCGAGCAGTTTTTAGGGGGAGCACTATCTCCCCCTATTTTATCAAGACCTCATTGAATTTTATATCCTCTCCCAAATATTAAGTTTGCTCATGACAATGTTTACCGCAACTGGAAGATTAACGATATCCTTATAAATGGGATGGCTTCCATGATATACGGCGAAAAGCTTGTTCGCTTGTTTTCTCACCGTATAAGCAGGGCCATGATTATCCTTAGAACCCATAAAGCATGAGAATACTACTTTCATTTTCTCACCAACTTTAATATCCCTAGCCCAATCAATACAAGAACCCCCAGTGACAGCATGAAAGCTACGGGCCCCCACAACGGGAGTAAAACCCACCACCAAGACCAAGCGATAACGTTCGTAAGTTTCAATGTAATAAAAACGATCGCTAATAATCCGAAAAAAGAGATTCCTCCGGAACTTACTTCTTTACTCATTTGTTTTAATTTTTGTTTATATTCAAATATAGGTTGTTACCATAGCTTTGGGTTCAGTAAATTATCCCCCTTCGTCAATAATCTTCTTTCTCGCATATTTTTAGAGACCCTTTCATTTAAGATCCCAACCAGAACATCTCCATAAGTAGTATTAGGATCAAACCTTCGATACATATCATATTTTTCCATTACCGTATCCGAGTAAACCCTAGAGACTTCGACCCAACGATACCTCATGGTTCCTATACAACTACGATAAGGAATCTTTCTCATCATCTTATATACGATAAAGATATGATTGTCATCCTTGATAATCTTTGTTCTCCTGTCAAGAATGATCTCTCTATAATCTTCCATCCTATTTCGTGGGTATATTGATTATGTAATTGAAATCATGACTGGTAGAATCGATATTGATGATGATAGAGGAATTTCCATTGTTATTGATGGAATCCTTTTTACTTAAAGCCTTGGTATCACCATTATGTTCTTTAACGCATGGAATATAGTTGTCACAAGAGCAAACAAGCGCAACAAACAAGGCTAGCAATATATATTTCATATGTCTATATGTTTAGTTAAACCACAAAACATCATAGCGACCCCGCTCAGTCCAATAAAAAACGCACCAGCTGGATCAAGCTCACATTTAACAGCGATCAAAACCAAGAGAAAACCCAGAATCAACGCCGATATTCTATAAAAATGATTCATTGTCTGTATTATATGATTTTATCTTCCTTTAGCCATTTCCAAACAGTATACCAATCAACATAAGGTCTTTGGTTTGGTTCCTGAATAAGAGGACATCCTAGCGCAGCATCATCAATATACATATGGCAATACGGCTTTGGGGATGTTGTCCAAGATGATTGGTCTGGGTTCTCGTTAATACCATAAAGAGGTATACCGTTTTTCTTGAACCAATTTACCGCATCCGTTAGGTATTTATCTCCTTCTGATAAAGATAGGATTTAGGATCATCTATATCACTTCTCATCGTAAAAAGGATAAGCTTATGACCATTATCCACTAGTTCTTTCAATATCGGAATAGCTCCAATATCATCTCCTATTCTAGGGAATGCATGCTTGACGCATGTTCCGTCAAAATCAATTCCAATTATCATATTTCACTTTTCTTAGTATTTAATTACCACTGCTTTGTTTTAATTATGAGCCTTCATGGTAGGCTCAGTTAATACTATTGGTATAGGCATCCACATATCACATTCATAATCTCCGTAATCTTCAAACTCAAAATTCCCGGATGTTGCGACACGTGGAGGTTCCCCGGCTTCAACAACTATATAACCACTAACTATTGCCCCATTTGATACCATCCTGCAAAGAACCATCTTATTTTCTTTAGGTAATCTTTCCTTCACGCTTACCCACGGGGATTGCTTTGCCGCCCTTTCAATATCTTCTCTTTCCATATTATTCCTTTTTAAATTAATATTTTTCGTGATTGAAACTTTTCATATACTCACAATCTCTATCACAAGAACTATTATCATCATAGCAACTATCGTTGTGACTGTTCCAACAAGGACATTGCTTATGATATGCTTCTAATCTGGCTTTATCTCTAGCTGCTTTCATTTTAGCCTTAATATGATTCGGCAATGCTTCCCGCACTACCGGGTGGAAAGTGATACATTTTGTTTTATTCATGATTCAGTTCTTTTTAATTCATATTTGATTTTGTATAAAGAATTTTATTTATTTTCTTTGTAGAAAATTGATATCAAAATAACCATTATGAGTACAGAAAATCTTCCTCATGAAATCATTGATAGATATGAGGTACACGAATATAGACATGCCATTGCAATTCTGAATATTGACTTCACAGTAGAATACAATGAAGTTATAGAAATGTTAAATGCTTTTACTTTAAGAAAAAGTGCAATAATAACTCCGGGTGGTCGAAAAAGTCCTATTTCAGGAGCACTTGATTCCTATTTATATGAAAAGGGATGGACTGAAAAAATGTTTGAAACCCAGCTAATTATTGATGGAGAGAAACATGACACTCCAACACACAAAATAGACTGTTACAAAAATCGTATAGCTCTTGACATTGAGTGGAATAACAAAGATCCTTTTTACGATAGAGATTTGAACAATTACAGGCTCTTACATGAAAGAGGAGCTATAAGTGTTGCAATTATTATTACACGCTGCTCAAAATTACAAGATATTTTTAATAAATTAGGAAAAGGAGAATCCTACGGAGCTTCTACCACCCATATGGACAAATTAATCCCGCGCATTGAAGGTGGTGGCGGGGGAGGTTGTCCTATTTTAGTATTTGGTATATCTGATAAATTATATGATGAAAATTCATAAATCCTAAATACCTTATTCCTGATTTTAAGTGATATAACAGGGATAAGGTATTTTATGTTATTTATTATTCTTGACCAGTAAAAGCATTTCTTGCACATCTCTTTTTCGATCATTCTTTCGACCCATAGTCATATGACTATAATCCATAGCCCAAAGTTTAATTTGCGATCTTGAGAAATATTTCAATGCAGTTTGTTCCAAATCATAAACAGATATCATTCCTGTATCACTATAGCTAAGAACCAACGAATTGTTTTTTCGCTTCACTACAGAAAACATATCATCAAAAGCCTTTTGAACTTGAGTTCGGATACAAAATGGAGATTGGTGTCGATCAACTCGATACCTTCCTTTAACATACATTCCATTTTTTGTTTGGATTTCAGGATAATCATAAAGAACCATAGTTTCTAAAATATGGTAAAAACGACTATAATGTACAAAACAATATGGAGGATCAGCATATACAGTCGTTCTCTCTTCTAAATTGTTCAAACAACTTATATAATCTTCCACAATTATTTTATGATTAAGATGATTAGGTTCAGTCCTTAACTTTCCGAATACATCTTCTACTTTTCGTACAAAATATTCCAGAATACTTTTTGACCTATATATTTTGATATCAGCCATTGCAGATTCCGTCTTTGCATCTCGATACTGAGCATAATGTCCTGTTCCTTGACTATTATAAGCAGCAGCATACATAAGACAACTTAAAAGGGTATTATATACAGACGAATTACGATAATTTTCAATAGCCATTCGTAAAGAGTCTATCCAAGTACATTGTTCAACACTCCACCATGTTCCTGAATAGTATTTTGTAAATAGATGCCAATCGTTATTAAACTGGGAATTAATTAGTTGTTGACTTCTTGTTTCAAGATTATTAAAATCTTCTAATGTCATATCAGATGCATACAAATAATCCAAAACTAATGTTTGGTAATGTTTTTGATGATATTCTTTGGCTTTTAACAGAATATCTTCTAACAAAACATCTTGATGATTCCAATCTGTAAGATAAGCCTTTGCTATAACAGAAGAATAATACTGAATATCATTTGATATAATAGGAAGCTGACTTCCTAATGCACCCGAAAGCGAACATGAACCTGCAAATAGATCACATATTGCTCCTCCTTGATAAACACTTTCAATTCCTTGTATAACGAATGGCAAAATTTTAGTCTTTGATCCCATATACTTAATATAATGGGGAAAAGCATCACTATGTAGTTTATATTTCATTTTTCTTATTTTAATGCAAATATACGATTAATACTTGGTTCTACCGATGGAAAAGGAGCACACAAATTAAACACTTCACTATATTTGTAGACGCAAACCATTAATTTACATGGATTTAGCCTATATATTTAAAAGAACGTAGCCCTTGCTTGAATCTAACAAATTTAGCTAGTGCTTATTTTGTTAAGTGTATTCCTCTAATAATTTAATAAAAGACTTCATGTACTCGCATTTCTGATTGCAGTCTAATGAATGATTGCACATCAGGTCATTGTCTTTTGAGAGATTAGGACAACATTTCCAGTGAGCCTCAATGACTTCTTGTCTCATGATTTTAGATCTCCATTCGGCACCAGCTATAAATGATTCAACATAACATGTGCTTGTTGATTTAACATACTCTACGGCCGCTTTTTCTACTGTTTGTTTCATATCAATATTTCTTACCTATTTTTAATAAAGTGGTAGTACTGGAGTCGAACCAGTTCATCGTCAGTCTCATGATTTTTCGGAGGACGGATAATGAATAATTTGTTAATAAATTAGTTAATTGATTTATTTAAGACTTCGAAACTACCGTATAGTGTTCCCTACCGGATTTGAACCGATGACCTTGACATTATGAGTGTCTTGCTCTAACCAACTGAGCTAAGGGAACGATTCCACTTACATCCTCACGGATTCATTGTGGATTTTCGTATCTTTGTAATATGTCAAACAAAGATGACGAAAAGCAGGTCTCGAACGTGGACATCCTACAATGTATGTACTGCATTGTTATGATCGTTATAGAAGTCATTAGATTTCTAATGCCCATACCCGCTTAATAACTCTTTAACTTGATCGCATTTAATGCGCTTCGTTTATTAGTTAGCGATCCTAATAAACGATGAACTTAAGAGGGTAGTTACAAGCTATCCTCTTTTTAAAATAGTAACTGGAAAAGGACTCGAACCTCTATTGTGTTACGCACCACATCTCAAGAGCTTTGCACTTACTAAATTCGTCTTTACGTTAACACTTTCAGTACGGGATTAAAAGTCCCTTAGTTTTCTTGAAGCGTATACCAATTTCGCCATCCAGTCATTTTACCACTTACACCTTCACAGGCTCATTGTGGTTTGATAATTTTTCATACTTTTATAGTATGCCAAAACCTAAATCTAATAATTGGAGTTTTGATGTGGGTTTACTACAATGCATATATTGGGTTGTAGTCATTGTCAAAGAAATAATATCCTTTCTTGTATCCATCTCCAATTAAGCTTTCAAGCAAAGAGAGGAAAAACAATGATACCTCTCTTAAAAGTATGAACCTTATTTACTCACCTATTCTCACGAACCGGTAGGAAAACAATGAAAAAAGAAATGTTACACATCCAATTATGAAAGGGAAACCGGATTCGAACCGGTATATCCAGCATGAAAGTCTGTTGTTCTACCATTAAACTATTCCCTCTAAGAAACACTATGTCGCACCTAAATCATCGCCACTATCACTATTAGCTCCAGTTAAGAAAGCTCCCATTCCTAAAGCTCCAACAATCAGCAATAATAATTGCCACCATTCACAATCAAGTCCCATAATATTTCCGTTTTATTCAGTTTATAAAAAGATTTATATTCTTCTATTTCTTCATTTGATTGGCGATGTCAAGCATCATCTTCAGTCCAACCGCATCCATAGAGTTACCTCCTCCAGTATTACCCATCATGATCTCTGGAACCCAACGAACATTTGATTTAGATAAAGCCTCAGCGACACCTACCGTTGTCTTGTAATCCCACTCAGCCTTTTCTTGTGGGGTAAGACCAGCTTGAACTTTCAATCTGTTTGCTTCTGCCTCAGCTTTACCCTCTTCAATAATCTTTTTCGCCTTCTCCGCAGCCTCCTTAGCTTGTAACTGAGCGACCTCGTAAGCTTGTTGAGCCTTAGTAACCTCTACAGCCTTGATCTCCTCTTGTTTCCATTTTGCTTTCTCAGCGTCTCTCTTACCTTCTTCCTCGGCTTGGATTCTTAATTGAGCGGCCTCTAAAGCTTTTGACTTTGCTGTAACTATCATTCATATTCCAACAAGTTCATAACGCTTGCTGCGCCATTCGGCTGCTATATGTTACCATATAGATTAGACTATATCATTCTCCTATTCTATCAAATGAGGAGAGGCTCCTTTTCCACCTGCATACATTTCAAGTGTACTCCCTTTCGGGATAGTCGTTGAACCTTCACTGAATATATGATTATGTATTCTTTCAATATGATCTATAAATTCTTCAGAACTCATAGTATCTTTTGCTCTATTGCACTTAAAACAACATGGAACACAATTGAATTTCTCATATCCAATACTAGAATCAAGTCTATCAACCCCATTATGCTTTAGCATAGGTTCTGCCTTATTAGCTCTTGGTATCAGACTTTTATGCACGTATGGATGAGATCCACAATAATAACAATCTTGGTTTATTAAGTGATTAAATTCTTCAAATTTCAAATTCATAGGAATTCCTCTTCTGGCCGCATTGGAGATATATTCACTAAATACCTTCTTACGTAACCCCATCTGATTAAGTCCCATTTGTTCATAATAATCGCTATTTACAATCCGATCTATTGCCTTTTGAGCTTTTTGAGCTTTTAGATGAAGCGCTCTAGGACGCATATAATAAAACATTCCTGTCTCATCAATACATTTCCATCTCCACTCTTTATTCCCTGCGGCAGTTTCAATTCTAATATGTTCTAAAAGTGTAAAGTTATCCACTTTATCACCTACATTAAATAAATACTTCATTGGCTTTGGTTTTTAATATTTATAATACGATTGTTATTTTTATATTCAGTGCTTGGCTGCTGATTGTCCTTATATACAGCAATTAATAAGGATTTTCCAGCAATTAAAAGCCTTTGCTTTATACATTTCTGCATAAAGGTCCTATTATGTTAAGACATATCAGCCTCTCTCTGTTTATTGATCTGATCTATCGTAGCTTGCTCATATTCCATATCAGAGATAGAAAGCTGGGAAACCTTCAGTCCATAATAAGCAAATGGTGACTCTTCTTGTCTCTTATAACCGTTCGGAGAAACAGAATCAGTAATAAGACTAGCTATCCGGATGATTTTGATCTCGTTCGTTAATTGGTCGGTAGTCTCCTCTTCCTTCACCATTGTCTTATATACGCCATAATTCAACTGATCCGTTGCGTAAGCGATCAAGTCTGTTCGTTTCTCGGATACTGACTCTAACGATGTCATAAGCGGACCACAAGCTAGGATAACCTTACCCAGAGTAGGCTTGATTAAATCGTTAATCAATCGATCCATAGATCCGTAGTGAGTTTGGATTCGATAAAGAAACTTCTGATCTGTAGGTAGTTCAATTCTAACACTTCCCAGAACATACCCCTTACCCTTATCATTATAAGTGATCGGCAATGCCGGATTATCTCCGGTGGGACGAAGAATAATATTTCCATTATTCTTCTTTTCTTTCTCGATCTCGTTAAACCAAATCTGATTAGTTTTGTAATAGTTGGAGGTTCGCCCACCTTTTTGAAATTTGAATCCCGGTGTAGTCCAATATTCCAGCTCACCGGTAAAAGGAACTTGATTAATAACGATCTCCTCGTTCTTCACATCCTCGGCGCACTTAGGTAACATCATTAAGGCTAAGAAAGCCACCACACAGGCGATAACGCCATAAATTTTTGTTTTCTGCATTTTGTTGTAAATTATAAATTAAACCAATAATAAAAAGGAATCAAACTCTTTAGGGATATCTCTTTATCTTCAAATCCTTTGCACAATCCAAACAGATACGTAATGACATGTACATAGTAAATGAACAACACGACCCCTACAGACAAAATCAATAGCCTGTACATAAGTTATATTTAATATGATTAATTACTTATTTCCGAAATCACTGGGGATCTCGCCCCAATTTTTATTGTCCCAATGGACTACCTCTATATCGTCAACCCAATAAGACATAACCCGAAGAAATATCTCAGCTTTCTTTAAATCATTATTACGTTTATTCGATGACGTTTTCTTGTTCTTGATCCAAGTGATTGCGGTTATGCTGTCACTATATATGATTTTATCTGGGTAATTGTTCTCTATAATGTATTTTATTGAATCCACTATCGCTAAGAACTCACCTATATTTACTGTCTGATTTCCCAGATACTTATAAAATATGCGATCTCCAGACTTTAGATCGTGGGCTTGGTATTCCGTGATGCCTTTTTTCATCGAATGAGCAGCGTCACATGTAATGCCCCTTATAGGAACCTCTGTCATGAGGTTTTCAAGATAAGTTTTTGTATTTTATTAAATAGCCTGTTTTGGTAAGATATAGCCATCAGCTTCCATATGCCGGTTTACATCCTTAGCACTTCGTAATACAGCCTCTTTAACTTCTTTCTTATTTGTTAGCTCAAGAACATTATCTATTCGCTTTAACACTCGACTTAAATCAGACTCATGAGGCTTTCCATCAAAAGGATTATATATGATCTTTCGCTTTCCAAAGGACACTATAGTCTGATAAAAACACTTTGGAGAAATCAACGTTTCTACTTTTCCTTTTGGTAAAAGACTAATGTACTCATCAACAGCATTGATAGCTTTCTTAAACTCTTTGATAGCCTCGCTTTTATTCGCAATGCACCCAATACCATTTACAAGACTTAACGCTCCCTCTGAAGTACTTGAAAAAGGACTTTTACCTTTTAATGGATTGTAGTAAATTGTCTTGTTGCCATACGCCAAAATAGCTTGACATTCCTTCTTGGATATATCAGTATACACCTTTGCCTTATGTTTCACAAGGGAGATAGTCTCCACAATATAGCCTCTATAATTAGGCATATCTGACAATGTTACCTCATACAATACATTAGATTTAACAGAAGCTTTATCTATCGTTACAGATAAGATACATACTTTCTTTTCCCTATGTTTGAGATCTTCTTCACGAACCCCAAACAAATCCCCCTTTTTATTAACGTATACAAAACCTATGAGATCTCCATTTCTCTTACTCTCCTTAAACTTTAGGAGAGTTTTAACGACTTCACCTTTGACTTCTTCTTGTTCCATTTTTATTCTATTTTATCGTTTTAACACCGCAAAGATATGTAAATTATATTTTAAATCACAAACTTTTAAGCGATTATTTTTTTATAAAATACTACATATTAACGGTTTATAATTACATGATCATATAAAAATATACAGCCAACAAAAACACAGTATTTTATAATTTGCAATTTATAAAATACTGACATATAGCAAAATAAAACCAACCATTATATTCCAACTTTACCAAATTATTTATATATAATTTTTTCTAGTATTTTTTTAACTCTGGATGTTTATCAAACCAACCTTGCTCAAGTCCATATTGGTAAGCTTCCTCAACTTCATTGGTTGAAAAAGATTTTGCACCCTCACAATTTACCTTAATCAATGCGTTTCTCTTTTTAACGACAGGTCTCAATTCGCAACTTTTCCACATCATCATGACCGGAGCTACGAATATGATGATAGACCACCAAAAGGCACTTTGGTATTCCCTTTTTTGAGCAGAAGAGGCGTTACCCCAAACAACACCAAATGCCCAAATGATTTTAAATGGAAATGCCAATATTACCATTGACAAATTCCATATTTTCCCTAATATTTTCATCTTACAAAGATTAATCTACTAAAAAATCAAATTCCTCAGTCTCAATAATAGTGCATGGGATAATGGAAGATGAGTTCAAATCTCGAACTATGTTAAATAACTCGTCTTCAGCAAAAGATAAGTATTCCACGACGCATCCGTCACATTCCCTTGTTTTCACTGTCAAATCAAGAATTTTACTAACCAATTTTGCGTCATCAAATATAATTATATAGAATGTTCCTATTCTAAAAAACACTATTGATGTACGACCTTTTTTAGCACTGGCATAAGCGGCTCTTATTGTATCTATATTGTCCATATTACAAATTTTAGGTTTTCCAAAAGTAGTATTTTAAAATGACGCAAGCAATTTATAAATACCTAATCGTCTTCCTCTATGTTTTCAAGAGAATCAATCGCCATGCAAAATAAATCATCCAAGTTTTCCAAAGCGTCTATAGCATCGCTTAGATAGTCTTTCTCATCTTCATCTTTAGTAGCCTTTTGTAATTTGAATAATTCTTTTCGAGTCTCTGTCAATTTTAAGAACTCATTTTGAGATGTTCTTAATCCAGCTAAAATCACTCTTACTTTCTTGAAATTTCCTGTCTTCATAACTTGCTATTTATTATCAATCCTTTATATTCTTATTTCTTACAATAATCTCTAAATTTCCCAGCATCTCCTCTCGTAACACTTTTTCGACCATTTTCGGGACGAGATTATAATGTCTGTTGTTGATCTCGTCTTTTACCATACGCCTAATCCATCCCTGTATATTATTATCATTCCCATAAGTGTTATTGAAACATCTCTCAGTCATTTGTTTTATCAAGGTCCTAATCTCCTTGATTACATCCTCTTTGGTAAGACCAAGCTCATTATGGATAAAATTCTTTATCGCCTTATATTCTTTACTCATCGCCTATTTTAATTACGTTGATTAATACATTATTCCCATAAACTCTTCCCATGACTTATCAACTCTATCATAATGTTTATCATAAGCCTTTTGTATTTTCTCCACCAGTGGGATAAACCATAGCTGAGTTATCCCGTAACGAATCTGGATTATCTTGCATAGATTGATCTTGATCATTTCCATGTCATTGGCACTAAGAGTGGTATCATTATCCTCGCATCTGTCTAATATTGTTTGGATTGTAGCTAAATATTGATCCATATATCTTTATTTTTTAGATTGTTATTACTTTTATCACCTATCATCAACTATCTTCACCATCTCGCTCCATAGCGTTCTTCCATATTTTGGGGTCTTACATACCAATATGCCAGTATCTTTCCCATAGTACTGGAGATAAATACCAACATATATCTTGTGCGCCAGCTCTTGGAACTTGTTACCTTCCTCCGGCTTGGAATAATCGGTTATCTTTTCTATTCTCATATTATTCATACAAATATCTAGTTCGCTTGAGTCCTCAATCTGGACAGAATGAAGGCTCCCGGAAGACGTATCTTCCCGTTAGATTTCTCGACCTCCATTTTCAATGACCAAATAGGCATCGGTGGATTTGGGTCTACTGAAGTCTGACCAAAATTCGACAGTATGATTATCTCGTCTGCCTCATGTCCCTTTATTCCATATTTGACCATGAAATTCCTCAGTCCATCCCAGTTTCTAGGAATGCCATCATTCGGCGGGTTCTTATCAATCAAATTCAAGAATGTCTTTCCTCCTTCCTTCGAGGGAGATTTAGAGGGAGTCTTTTCTTTACTTTGATTTACTTTACTTTGTTTATTACTGGATACATCAATCGAGTTTTTGACGGCAGAAACAGGGTTAATGTCTGAAATAATCCAATATTCCTTTTTGACCGATATATCCTTTCTCTTTCTTGTCCCTTCAACAAACCTTTCTTGTATTCCTTTAGATGTTAATATTTTGAACTTCTCGTACATCTCCTTATCAAAAAACTCAATATCAATAGCTTTCTTCATCACCTCCTTTACTGCACCCTCGGATACCCCAACATCGTCAGCAATATCAAAAGGTAATTCTTCGTCCCACTCGATGTAATACCCTTTGTATTCGTAGATATTACATAGCAAGCAAATAAGTATTGTAGGGGAAGATGGGCCACATGCCCGCATGATTTTTCGAATCTTCCTGTTTGAAAAGAAATTTACATCAAAAGAATAATAATCAAGTCCTGTTTTGGTTGGTCTTGCCATACGTCAAGTTTATTAGTTATACGCATATTCCGGGGAATAGTCCACTCTGGATAACTTGCAAACCTCCTTGGTGGATTTGGGGTAATATGTCATCCCAAATACATTCTCATATCCTATAAAAGATACAAGATTATGAACCTTTGATACAAAATCTCCAGATATCCAAGAACCTATAGGAATACCAACAAAACTTTGAAAACTACCCAGATCAAACCAATCCTCCATTATAATTTGATCTATCTCACGGTTAGCCATAAAAGCTATTCCCCATCTATCCATTCCTATCTTGTAAATACACTGGAACGATTGTTTTGATCGATCCCAGCGTACAAGTAAGTTATATTCCAGCAAACTAACTTCTTTTGAGACATCTATGCCATGCCATGTCGTATTTTTATCCTTCATATCCTCCTATTTTAAATCTTCCGCAGATAACCACCAGTCACCTGCCTCCACTATATTCTTCCCGGTCTTATTATCCTCTATAACCACTTGGTCATCATAAAGCCCATGTGTATCACTAGATTCTCCACAGGTAAAACCTATAGACACATCATACTTAATAAGTAACTGAGCTAATTCTTGCTTAAATTCTTTTATCCTTTCGTCAGTCATCACACACCCTCTTTCTTCTTAAATGTTATATCAAATGTCTGGATATTCTCAGTTTCTTTATAAACCATCTCACGAAAGAAACTGAAAAGCTTATGTATCTCTATCTCAGACAAACATCCATAAATATCTGCCGCTGCTTGAACCGCATCTTTCATGGAGAAACAAATCTGTGTCCAATCGTCATACTCTTTTTCATCATTGAGAACCTGCCAAATCTTTTTGTTGGCAGATTCTATATATTCCTTATCGAACATTCTTGTTTTCCTTTTCATGGCTTTTTATTTTCAGCTAATAAATCATCTACAATTTCTTTGTTTCAGAGAAATAAGGATCTACTCCTAAGTAATAATCACAATCCTCAAAGATTTGATCCTCACTGTCATATTGACCTCTGTCTTCCATGTCTGGGTTGCAAACCCTTATCTCTAATAAACCTTTAAAACCTGTTCCTGCAAATTCGTTACAGCATTTGGATAAATACTCCTTTGCTTCAGCTTCAGAATATGTTATACTATCAGATCCACTCACGCCATTACCATTAATTGTGAATGACACGATAAACATAGACAGTTTACCTTCCTTCCATAATTCAAAATTCGATTTCATTTCTCTTCCTCCATTTCATTTTTATATTTTTTGTATCATACCCTATTATTTTTAATTTCCTTTACCAACTCTCCTTGGCTCTCATATCCTAGCCATCTGCAAATGGTATCAAAATCGAACCAAAACATGTCATTGATGGCCGTTTCCGACCATCCTTCATCCGGCTCGATCTCCTCAAGCATCTCCTCTACGAGATCTAGTTGCTTACAGGTTAGCATACTCACGTTTCTCTTGGCCTCACCAACAAAAATGAAGTTTCTTAGTTCGCCTTCTACATAATATTTCATAGCTTATTAATTTTATTCTTAATTACCATCCCAGTTGTTTCGCAATACTTTCCATCTCATTATATGCAATCCGGTGACATCCGGCAGTCAGCATATCGTTTTCATAACGATTGAACGCCCATCTGTGACCGGTTACATCCAATGCCAAATCGTGCTGGAACTGACCGCCATTATGGAAGACCTTAATCAATCTCCAAAGTCTTTCAGCTTCAGTTTGTTCTACTTTGATACCCTTACTGGTTTCGATTTTTCCATTCTTAATACGCAACCATACGTTCGGTTGGTCGTCCTCGAACCAATAATAATACAACTGGGAAATCTCGCCAGACTTCCACATTTGTATCCGTTCTTCCAATGTTTTGTTACGGGGCTCTTCCTCTTTCCTTGCCTTTTCAAGGGCTATAACCTCTCTCTTTTCACAACCTTCTGTCCATCTTTGACGTCTGATCGTATATTTAGCCCATGTTCCTTCACCACAAACCTCATCCACAATCACGTTCACGGTTCCCAAGACTTTCAGCGCTTGATGGTCTAATAAGATCTGGAAAATACGTTTCAATTCACGGACATGTTCACGTTTAATCTTATCTGATTTCCATGATAATTCATGGTTAGTTCCAAGCCATTCGTTTGCACTCTTTTTAAGAAGACGCTGGGGAGTTCCCATATCGAAGAACTCTATGTAACCCATCAGATTTCTAAAAGCTCCCCAAACATTCTGATAAGGCAAAACAGTTCTGGCTTTCTTGTATTTTTCAATAGCATCTTTAATGGATTCCAATTGACTGGTGACAAATGCCATATTACCAGTATTTGACATATTATATCCAACGCTAAATACCTTTGAACCAGTAGGTATTGCACTACGAACATGACATTGATGTTTACAGGTGGAAGAGGAATAATGCTCATCATTTATCAAATACGCCTTTTCTCCACGCTTGTTTCGCACGATTCTTCCAACCTCAAAATGACTTCCATAGGAGTAAATTCTTTCACCTTCAAAATAGAAGTTATTACCATTTGCAAATTCTTTCATTTCGTTTGCCCACAAGTGAGCGACCATAGAATTGTTCATATCAGTTAAGTTTTTTATTATCGAATAATGTTATTGAAGACATCATGGAGTAAATAGTTGTCCACCTAAAATTCGCAACTAACCTCCTGATAAAAAGAAAGCCTGTAAAACCATTGTCTTACTGGCTAATTTTAATGTTATGTAATTATGTATCACATATTGTTCCTGACATTCTTAAATGTAAATACATATTTATCATACATTTTAGCATTAGCTATTTGCTCTAGTTTACCTCCAAGAAATTCTGCAATTCTATAATAGCAACTCATTCCAACACCACCATTAAAATGAGGGTAAAAAGTGTTATATATAGAAACCCCATAAGGTATTTGCTTCTTAGTGCGCTTCTTTCTCCATAGCATGCCAGACAAAACAGCATTACAGCACTCAGCAACGACTGTACTTGCTTTATCGTATCCACATCCGGAAGCTGTTGAAAAGTTATTTTCATAATGCCAACCGTCTTTATCCAGCCATCTCATTGAAGCAACAGGACAGTATCCCCAAGTACGACTATTTTTCCACTCTAATTCAATTTCAAGTATATGCACGTCTGGTTTTTCAGACCGTTGCTTATAGTTATCATTAACACGAACCAGTGAATTAAAAAAACCCTTCTTCGTCTTGTATTTATTATACAATCTTCTATATTTTAATTCGTCTTTTGTTATGAAGGGAAATTCATGAGACAAGTCAGTTACCGATGGTAAAACTAAAGTTTTCATATGCTTTATATTTATAGCTTTATTAATTTACAATGTGAATCTTCAAATACAGGAACCAAACCTTGCCCTCTGAAATATGCAGTTGCTATTTTAAAAGCGTACAAGGCAAGTCTTTTTTGGATATTTTGTAGTGTTTGATAAAAAGCTATCGGTTGACAAACATAGAATTTTTCATTTCCGAGACATCCGAAAATTCTATCCAAAGTACCTTCATTACAATTAGTACCTCCCAATATCAGTAAATCACATCCGGTCTTTCGGGTTCCGAGAATAAATATCTTGTCCTTGTTTTCTGGAAGCATGAATATTTCTTTATCTATATCAAACCAATCACTTTGACAGCTATCTACATCCCGGCGAACAATCTCGTCAATCTCACGGGCATATTCTTCTTGTGTTTTCATGCTATTTCATTTAATGGACCAACATACACATCCCCATTCTCATAATAAAGCTGATCCTCATACTGATTATGATGAAGCTCCTCACGTATAGCGTCTTCGTTATCCGCCCAATACCTATACTCCTCATGCCATGAATCGAAAAAATTATCATAACATTGTCTTATCAGATCCTCCAAGGAAAAATCCTCCGGATAAGTACACCATGCGTTATAATAATCTATCATTGGTTTTAAGATATATAAATCATAACACGCTCCTGTTAATGGACAACTATCTTTATAGTCAAACATCACCCTACTATATTTGGATCTGTATTTGTATTCCCCATCAACATATTTACCCAGTGTAGAAAAATACCTGCCCTTGGTAATATACGGCATAATATTATTATTGATATACCTGAACAGTAATTTACCACATAATTCCTCAGGGTAAATATTAGACTTATAATCGATCGGATGCTCATAAATAGGATCGTTATACTTAAATCTGAATCTAAAATTATACGTCTCATATCCAACTCCCCAATCATAAATCTCCGTATCTGTTAAATCTTCAAAAGTTTGTATTGTTTTTTTATAGTCATCGCCATAAGCATTCATACACTGACCCATTATGTTCCATCTTTCTTCCTCTATTACTTTTTGTTTAGCCTCTTCCGATAGTTCATCAAACTTATACAGATTTAAATTAATCGTTTCCATACTACCTCCTATTTTATTGTTAAGTTCTCTAATGTCAATCGAATGACATACGTACCTCCCTCCATGTTCACGCTTAGAGAATAAAAAACCACGACTATCTTCTCAGACAATCGTGGCAAACACTACTAAATAATACCATGAAAAACACAATTAATATTTTACAGCCATTTCTCTACTTATAAAGAAATGGATACCGGTTGAACATTCATTCCATCTATCCTCATCAAAACCCTCGACCTCCTTTTCCTTACCTACAACATAAATGAAATTCTCATCTCTATCGGAAGGGACAGCCTTCAAATCAGACTTGCTCCCATCTAAATTTTGAATTTCCAAAACCTTAGCTTTAGAGCATCTGCATTTCAATGTAGTTGCTGACGAACGTTTGGCATCTTCCGGTACTAATAATTTAACTATATGACTTGACGCTTTTTTTATATCCTATAAAAGCCCCGTCTGGACATTGAGACAATAAAAAAGCTGTCCCTTCATTATGATCAGCTCCACGAAGATTAGCTTCACAAAGATTAGCTCCACGAAGATTAGCTCCACGAAGATCAGCTCCATAAAGATCAGCTTCACAAAGATCAGCTTCACAAAGATTAGCTCCACAAAGATTAGCTCCACGAAGATTAGCTTCACAAAGATCAGCTTCACAAAGATTAGCTCCACGAAGATTAGCTCCACGAAGATTAGCTCCATAAAGATCAGCTTCACAAAGATCAGCTTCACAAAGATTAGCTCCACGAAGATTAGCTTCACAAAGAGTATCTTTTATCGTATTGTTTTCTTTTGAATACTCAAACAATACACTCCCAAAAATTGATTTGATTTGAATTTTAATTTCCATAATTATTTATTTTACACTTTTATTTATAAATTAAACAAACGACCTATTCTCACGAACCAGCCGTCACAATAAACAATTTAATTATTATCTATGACACGTTACTTTAATACCTCCTAAATTCCCTTTGTCCGTAATGCTTGCACATGGCACGAACTTGGGAATAAAATACTTTAGTGCGCTTATACTTGAGAAAATCTATAATCTCTTTTGATCGAGAGTTCCAACGATAGGTTGTTTCGCTTACCATTTGTCTCTTCTCTTTATCCTTGTTTCGATCCAGATGTATATAAGTGATTGAGACCATATATGATTGATCGGGTTTCTGGATGACCGTTACGTCTAGCTTGTTATCTGACATGACTATAATTTTTATGATACTAATCCAAATACGTTCGCCACTAAGTCATTTATTTGACTGGGAATATCATTCTTGACTTTCTTGATAGCCTCCGCATAACCATTCTCCCAACCATTATTGTAAGATTCAGTTTTAATTTCCTTTGTAATTTTATCAGCCATGACAGCCGTTTCCTCCTGTATAATTCGCTCGACAATCTTAGGGCGTTCTTTTTGCTCTATCTCTTCACGAACCTTGGGAAGTTCCTCAGCGTATATCTCTTTTAAGATCCTAGGTTTTTCCTCTTTCTTGATTTTCGCCTTAATCATATTCATATTCTCGGACATGGCAAGGTTAAGAATGGTCTCTCTTACAACTTGATTGCCATTAATCATTTCCAAGATAGAGCTTGCGCAAAGCTGAGGCAGCAAAGATTTTAACAGTCCATTCTCTAGCTCCAACCTTGTCTTAAACAACTCACTCTCATGATATGTCTCATATGTAGTTAACACATAAGAAACCTCTTTCTCGTTTTTAATATGCCGATCTTCCTCGAATCTGGTTCTCTTTAATGTCTGGGCGCTATCTCCAAAGGTTATAGACAATATCTTTCTTCTCTTGATCTCAAACATCTCAAAAACGTATACAAACTCGCCAATCTTAAATTTACAATCAGCATAAATCAGTGCATTTTCTTCTCTTTTCATTGTTTTCTTTTTTATCTAATTCATATTCTCTAGTTCTATTTGATCGCATTCAATTCTATGATTATCGTAATATGAAAGGATCTGGAGGTTTGTGGCATCGTCTCCCAATTTCAATATTATATACTCATAAACCGAATCCGGAATAGTATTCATTCTCTCCTCCAAAGAGGTAGAATACTCCCAACTACTTACCGCACAAAAGCAAATAAGCCCCATAATGATTAATAGTATCGTCTTCATATTATTTTCTCCTTTTATTTTAATTTATTACTCTCAATATCAATTCCGCAATCCTAGAAGAAAGGATATAGCAATCCCAAGCCGCAACAGTTAAGCCACGTTCAAACGCCCCTGACGTACTATGGGATTACTATACTTGATATTGGTAGGATGTGCGCAAGCCTCTCGGCTTTCTTTGAAGTGTCCCCTTATAATCTTCAACGATTTCCAACCGGAATCATAGACCGGTAAGGGGAGTTATTTTATTATTCGCATCTAAAATTCACGGCTCCAAGTCCCGAATAACTCACCTCAAAACTTACCTTTGAAGCGAGACATACGGATACAAGGGCACTAAGTAACTTTACATTACTAGCACTAAAACCGCACGAGAAACATAAATCATGAGTTAGCGAATATTGCATACAACCACAATAGTTGTTAGCTTTCGCAAGCTCTACCATAGCGACAATTAAACCAGATGTAAGATTTGTTTTCATATTATTCCTTGATTTTTAGGCATAAAAAAAGCGCCCACGATTTCTCGCAAGCGCCTTCATGCTTTGATTTGACTACAATATATTGAAATATTATTCTTTCATGTCTCACTTATACTTTAACCCCGTTCTCATACAGATACTCTGGAGCTATATCAATGTTTCCGTTATCCCACTCTAAAGTATCCGTCACTGTGAATTTCTTAAACAGGTCTATGTTCTCCAGAGGCTTAAATACCGGCATATTCCTTTTTAACAGGTTCGTGAAATCCACGATTTTCTTGACCCCGTCATTGAACAACACCGCTATACGGTATCCATCCACGTAATTAGCTTGTACAACTTCCGTAAACATAACATTACTATTTTAATGGTTCAATTTTTCCCGGATCATTGCCACTTGCCGCTTTTTCCCATGCGATTTTCAGTTCTTCACGATGTAAATCAAGCCATTCCAAGATCAACCGTAAAGCCCGCTCAGACATTTCGCCACGAATAATCCCGTTTTCAATTTCAACCAAAACTTTCTGCGATCCATATTTAGCATGAAAATGCGGTGGATTGTGATCCAAGAAACGCAAAGTTACAATTATTCCGAAGAACTCGCTTATTATTGGCATATCTTTTTTGTTTTCAAATATATAAAATGTTTACGACTATACAAAATATGGGCGTACAGATTTCTCAAGGTACGCCCATAAGTTTTTAGTTTAAAACGATAGCTTCCGCTTCTTCTACCATGGTTTCTGGAAGTGCTGGGATTATAGCCTTCGATTCTTCTTTCTCGTATCTATATTGACGAATCAATTTATCAGCGCCAAGTAACGTAAACATAGCTTTGGCTTGACGGAATCCACAATCACGCACCTCTTTAGGTTTGCCAGCCTCTTTTATATCCTTTGATTTCGGAGCAAATCTGATATTATCGGCACAATCACCATATAAATCACTGGAGAACACGTTGATGCCTTCAGAATTATACATGGCTACCACACCCTTCACTGGCATTAAAGAAGGCATAGATCCTCCCATTTCCTTAATATTTTGCTTCACTTTCGCTAGTGATGCGGAAAGTATGAACATAGATTTCCATGCCTTCCAGATACCGTTGGCAAGATCCTCTCTAGTGTCCACTGAAATGTCTTGGATTACATAAGCTCTGGTAGATGTAAATATCACTACCTTACCGCCAAAATATTCCTTCTTTTGTGCGATTCCCCAATTAGCGTAATCCTCCAAATCGTATTTCTTGAAAATACGTTGGCAATTATCCATACAGCCGTAAAGAATATTTCTTACTTGCTCTACTGTAAAATCCACATTCTGATTGATAGTCTCATTTGTAGTCATAATATAATCCTCCTATAATTAAATTGTTTATAAAAATTTGCGAACTACATTTGTATCGAACAAATTCTTTCAGTATCTTTGCACCGTTGAAAGTTTAAAGTCACTGAAAGACACACCCCAAATGCTAAAGTTGCGATTCTAGTATTTTGTGTCGGTAGTCCATCCGAAAAGACACAATTATTTCGTAGTTACAATAGTTGTGTAATACTGGGAATGAATAGAGATATAGATATGATTCACCTCATATATATACGAGACTACAGCCTATCATTCCCGAATTGTAAGTAAAGCCGTTCTATGATCAAACCGATTGATTAAAGCGTACCTTACCCGTACAAACTGGTTTCACCCAGACATTCCGACAAATCTATCCCGGAATATTCCTTTTCAAGTTCATTACATTTAGTTACCGTTTTACAAAACATTCATAGCGTATAAATAAATGCTATCTTACAAGGTTTTTCATAAGGCTATATATTATACACATATCTTACAATATCGGAAACCAATATAAAAAGATACATTTCAATAATATAGTTGAACTATGTGCTATCTATTTGTACTTTTAGCACTCAATACGTCAAAGATCATTATCCTAGCCTCTCACACTAGGAACGGTCTAACCGTTGTTTTAATTCTCAATACATCAACTTCGTAGCAATATCGTAAAGATTAAACCTTTATTTCTTGCTTTCAACTTCTCAAATACCGACTTATTAATCTTACAAGAACCTGTTAAATATGCAATGTTATGTTAGCTTTTCGGATAACAGGTAAAACAATACGCTAAAACTCATTACATACCTTTTGTTTATAATCAATATTTCAGTATATTTGTCAACCCTAACCGCTGTTAGGGTGTGATCGTTGTTTCTTGATCACAGCGCAAAGATATAACGGCTTTTTAGATTAAAAACGGAAAATACATTTATTAACACGTATTTAACGTTTACACACTGCATATTAACACGTAAAACATTGGATATGAACACTATACGAGACATACGATTTAAGTACGATATTACTAATATAGATTTATCAAATGTATTAGGGATTAATAAAAGTACAATATCCACCATACTAGATAGAGACATAAATACACTATCAATCAAACAGTTATGTAGTTTAAGAGAATATACAAAAAGCACATTTAATGAACTATTAGGCGAACAAGTGTTTACCCCTGATAATATTGATAATCAAACAGATAACACAAAGCATACTAGTTTAAGTGATAATTTAGTTATCATAGAGGAAAACGAAATACATTTACATCCTAAATTCGCTGAAGCTATAAGGAAAGCGATACAGGACAATAAAGAATAATATACACGTACATTATATAGGCAAAAGAACTAATGCAAATAAGACAATACTTACTTTTAGTAAGCAACTTACTAAAGCGAATTATAACATGACATAATGTCATATTTTATACAAACATAACATTATGCACCTTACTAGTGTACTAGCTAACTAATACACCTATATAAAAAGATTCACTTTCTATATTAGTGAACTTATTTACATAACAAATTGATAATCAGATATTATATTCACAAATAAATCATTAATTAATGATCAAACAGGACGAAAAAGGCAAAAAATAAGGGGGAGGGCTACCTTTGCGTTGCGGATACCATACATGTTGCCGACCCCTATTTTCAAGTCCCATTTTTACCCTTCCAAACACTTTCCCTAACCTAGGTTGTCCTTCCAGAAATCAAAAACAGTTTTTATACACTGGAAGCACACCTTTGCCTATATGTAAATTCTCTCATCTTTCCATCCATTTTTTCACCTATAACAAACAGCCTCTTAACGATCTATCATCCTTCCCAACAATCTTCTTTCCTATATATAAAAACGCATATATCCGTTTCCAAAAATTTTCCGGGAACAAATTCTCAAGTCTCGTTTTCCCTAAATCCTCTACCTCAGTGCCAATTTATTCCTTATTTTTGCCATTTATATACAAAAAAGGCGAACACTAGATTTAAAAGGTGTTCGCCTTATTGTAAAGCTATATTTAGTCTATTACTTACCGTCTATTACCACTTTGTCTCCATCAGTCATCGGAGTATCGTCTATGACTACACCAACCCCAGCCTCAGCCAATTGATCTCCTGTAACATCGTTACTGTTCACTTTTATAGTCACAGTTGTTTTCTTGTTCCGATTGAACTGAACTTCTTTGTTTACGATCACTTCCTTAGTGCCGTCTGAATGCTCGTGAACAACATTCAGATAATAATTCGCTTTTAAATACTCATTATCTCCATCATCACTAAATGAATAAAATGTATATATATCCTCAAAGACCTGAGTTTCGCCTGTATTGATGTATACCGAAGGACTACTTTCTTTACCAGAAGAAGACCCTAATGATATTTTCAATTTTCCCTCTTTCAATCCTTCAACAACACATTTAAAACCAAAAACAACCCTTAGCATATTTATGGATACTGGAGATGTAGCGGAAGGTATAATATTGCTTATCTCACCATAATAACGATCTATGTTTGGAATATTATAAAAACCAAATTTACCTAAACCCAAAATCAACCTAACCTCTCCTCTTCTCAAACTATGCCTATAATCTGCTGAAATATTATAAGTGAAATCGTTATTTAAATCCATATTATATAGCCAATCATAATTGCCGTTGCTATGATAAATCTTCACCTTCCCATCCTTCACCATGGAACAAATAAACTGGTAAACATATCCCTTTCTCAATTTAATTTTCGCATTACTGATATCATCAAACAGCCCATAAGCAAAAGGTGTATATTCGATATCCTCAGCTTTCTTATACATAACTTGGAAACCATACAGATCATTATTAGTAGCCGCTTTCGTCAATGGCCCTTCCTCTATCTCCAATATCTCCCCCGCCATCTTTATAGGCACGAGATATTCTTTCGCTTCTTGAGCTGGAGACTCCTTATCCAACTCTTCCATCATACATCCAGATAAACATAACACCAACAAGGGCAAAAACAATAATCGTTTCATGTTAACAATTTTTTCGTGCGAAATTATGAATTAAAACCATCATGGCAAATTTTTCCGGAAGTATATTTGATAATCATCATATTTTTACACATAAAAATCAAAAAACAGCCCATTTCCTTGCTTTCTAAGACACTTTCATTAACTTTGCGGTAAACCAATCGCTCGATGGAAAATATTGCCTTACTGAGGAACTATTACTACAAGATAACAAGAGGAGATCAAGGTCACTTCTTCGGTCTATACGCTGGTAATTATTTCCTGTCAATAGATGAGGCGATGGAGGCTCTTCGCCAAGTAGGTCCAATATTCGCCAGAAGACAAGCCAACATCGTTTCCGGTCCCATCAAGCTAGAGAAGCAAGTCAGCAACGAGAAGTTCTTGACCAGAGCTGATAGCAGCTGGTCAAGAAAAGGGAGGCCTAGAAGAGAGCAAAAACACGACTCAAAAAAGACAATAATTATCATCTTAAAGATCTAGACAAGCCCAAGGGTATTTATAAAACTCGCAAGTAGCAATAATTCCATTTTCTATTCTTTTATATGTTCTTCTTATCTGTTCATCAATAAATAAAGCCTTTTCTTTAGGAAAAGATTCATTATAAGAATAAGCAGCTTTGACTAATAAAACATCTAAATCATCCACATTTATAAGTAATTTTCTCTTTTCAAGATCCATTATTGCGTCAGCATATACAAACGCCAAGCTATTGCTCTTAGGAAAGCAATACCATCCTTTTGAATAACAGTTATAAATCTCAACTATTGCCGGGAGAAATCTTTTATAAGCAGCCAGACTTAAATATCTTCTATAAAAAAACAAATTCCTATATGCAATTTCTCCATTATAATAAATACCATCTCGACATATTGGGTACAAGGAGACCATTGCTGGCACATATCCTCTATCTGCCAGATCTTTCAATAAATAAATAGCAGCCAACAAACTATCTTCAGTATCATGTGAGTGGTTTTCCAAAATCATTCTAGCATAATTATAAATACCAAAAACATCTTTTTGATCAGCTAATTTTTTGTAATATATAGATGCATACATATATTCTCCAATCCTCTCTAAATTGGTAGCATATATTCGCATCGAATTTATATCTCCATTACTTGCACCTTGTATAATTTCATCATCTATCTTAGTAATAAAGAAACGGCTTTTATGGTCTGGATAATATTTTTCATACGCACGACAAAATTGACGATAAAATTCTTCTCGTAATCCTTTTAAAATATTAACATTTATCTGGTGTTCATAATCTCGAACAAAGACAAGTTTCATATCTGATTCATCTTTCCCTATAAAGCTCGTAGCTAAAGCCTCCAAGTAATCTCTAGTATCAAAAAACTCTATAACATTCTCCGTTTCATATATCGGATCTGAATATAAGGGACATGCAGTTTTATCCAATTTATAACCAGATATAATTACCGTAAACTTATCAACTTGATCCCCTATTTGATACAACATTGATAAATCGGTGGATTTTTTAAGTGATTGAGTAAAATGTTTACTAGACAGACCCACTCCTATAATGGCCACATCTATAGAACCCACTTGATACATTTTAAACATATTTGGCCATTCATTAACGCAACTCTCAAAACTATATTCTTTAGGCGCTAAATAAATATCAATAGTGTTTCTATCATCACCGAAGAGTTCTTCTACTTGTAAATGCCTATTTTTAGCATTATATTTTAATCCTGAATCTTTATTTAGAGTTATACGACAAATAGGAAGAGGTAGGATGATCCTTCTAAAGTCAAGATCTATCACCTTAGTTGTTAAATCCTTATACTGATTTTCGCCTGCTACTTTTACCGATGATTTGGTATGTACCACTGGGGTTTCATGACCTCCACTGGCATGGTAGGTAATTTGATCTACGTCTAAAGGCGTATCTATATAAACAGACTCAATATTAAAAGACCGCTGTCCATTCTTTATAAAACTACGAATAAGAAAATCTTTTGTCATGAACTTAAAAACAATTTCAGACTGAAGCCCATCTTTCATTTTGGGTATAATTCGAAGATAATCTTCTCCTTTTCTCGATATAGCAATTGATTCTTTACTCATATTCTTATTTTTTCCTAAAGTTATACATTATTGCAATCACAACCAAATATCAACATATATCTTCAAACCTTTTCCCACAAAATCCCTTATTCTTATATAAAACCTTCAAATCCGAAGGTCTGAACGCTTTGTACCCTATCCCATTGCTCCATGTCTATCATGTGGGTCAATCCTAACCGGTTGGTCGATAGTTATACCTTGGTGACGATACAATAGCGGAAATATCCTCAATTGGCATTTATTAATGCTTTCCGGGATGAGTTAGAGGATCTTGTTCCTTATCCCAGCTTTGATACAGCTATTGGCAGACAGAAACTTGATGTAGATTCGAGTCAGAAAAATTAGTATCCGGGAATAAATAACCGTTCTACTTCTCCTGCGTTGAGGGATGCTGGAGAATATAAAACAAACCTTACGGGAGTTTTTAAGACAAGGCTGCAATGTCGTGCCTCTCTTCTCCCAGATTGACAAAAATCTAACAAAAAGATCGAGTATTTACGAACGCTCGTTTATCGGTGGTATAATCTAGGGCTATGTCCTTCGCCTGACAACCCGAACTCCGATAACATCAACCGAGAGCCGGTAAACGAGTGACCGAAGACAAATAAAAATCCTATGATTCGCATCCGTAACTGGACGTATCCTAGTAATTGGAAACAGGTCAATCAAGGCTCTGACGTTTGCAATCTCGCTGTTCCTATTCTGGTTTATCCATGGAGGAAAGGAGACCAAGCGCCGCCGATCTGTTTAAAACGAGTAGCATACACGAGTTCCCTACTACTTGGCCAATGAACGGTTATCCTTTTATGAACGAAGTTGCCTACATAGGTGGAGGGGCGGAAGTGTCGTAGAATGCTCGGATATGGTGATTGATATCTAGATTAGTCAACCAAGTTCTCTTATCGCCGTAGTTTTAGGTAAGAAGCTTGTATCAACCCATATCGAACCAATCTTGTAATATCCCGTAAATAGGTATTACCTTGATATAGTAACAGTAGTATATACTGTATATGTCATATAAGGTAGTAGTTATAGTTAAGCTTCAACTACGTTGCTGAGGGATGTTATCGGAGGGGTAAAGGCGAAGCCATATTCTTAACAAAAATAAATTATGCTCAAGAATATAAAAAAAACAAGATAACTCCCAATGTATTTTGATTTTAATGCAATGTAGAGATTGCAATATCAAATTATTTATTTAAATTTGCACGTCCAAACTTAGAGAAAATGAGTCTAGTAGAGTATAATGTCGAGATAGAGACTATTGCAAACAGCAAAAGAAATGAATTAATGTGGAATGCTGACAGATCACATAATGCTATAATAATGAAAGAGATTTTTAGGCACTCCAATGAAATCGATATGCTTTGCGGTGAAGGTTCTCTCTTCAGAACTAGTTTTGCTGAAAAAGTAGATAAAGAAGTTACAGAAGGGGATTATAACCCTATGCAGCCACTATACGACCAAATTACTCATTTTTTAAATAGAGGAGGAAAACTTTCCATTATTTTAGAAAAAAAAGAACATAGCTTTATAGAAGACTTAGCAACAAATATTAGTCCTTTAATAAAGGATAAAATAGCTGAAGGGCAGGTTCTAGTTTATAAACTAGACAGCGAACTAAAACCTGAATTTCATTTTTCAATCGGTGATGACAATAAATATAGAAGAGAATTAGGAGCAGAAGAACATTCTGCTTTCGCAAATTTTAATGACACTAAAAACACTGAAGCATTAAAGAAACAGTTTCAAAGCCTTTTACTTTCATCACACAAAATCATTAATTGAGACATGCATCTAGTACTATTATGCACTTTTCTTAGTGGAAATAGTGCAACTTTTTTAGGTTCAATAATGACTTTAGCTGTTTTATGTTTTTTTGGATCTGACAACATCGAGAAAAACAGCAATAATTTTATACAAAATTTATTGTTAATTATTTGCAAACGGACTAAAGCGTTTTTAAGCAGAGAAGGGGATAATTTTGTAGATGTTTTAAAAAAGCGTAATTATAAAGTTCTCTATAGTGCTATTGCTAAATCAAAAGAAGAAAATAATCCACGTAAACAAGAAATGCTTAGCTTGGTAAACGAGCTACAGTTCTTAACTGTTGAATATCAAACAAGTTATTTTACTTTAAGGGATAATGTTGATAATTTATACAAAAATATAACCAAAGCGCCTGAATTTTTGTCTTCTTTCTTTTATTCATTTTTATTTTGTATATTTATTTTTATATTTGATTGCTTTGGTGGATCTATAAAATGGTGTATCGATACAGTAAGTTTAGTTTCTATTACATCTTTTATATATTGGTTATATATATGGAGTTATTATTGGATTTCTATAAAGGAAAGAAATCCTTCCAATGGCGATATATTATATGAATTTAAACTTACGACTTGTATTAAAATACTCTTTTCTTTAATATTATCTACTTTTGTTATTGGATTATTACCTTTTTTAGGATCATGGTCTATGACAATTGTTTATGTATTAGCCATTATTGTCTTGGCTATAGGAGCTATTTTTAAATTTAAAAAGAAAGGAGCTAGTATATTTACTCATTACTTCAATTTGATTCATTTTACACTGATTTTATTATCAATATCGATACTTTCTATCTTATATAATGTATTATTAGACAAAGAACTTATTTTCAATGAAACTTTTGCTCTAATATCGTCTATATCTTTTGCTATCTTTAGTGGACTATTTTTCCCTTTATTTGTTCCATTACTTCGTTTTAGAAGAGAAATCACAAAATCAATAAAGAAATTTAAAGAATCAACCGAAAAATTTAAAATAGAAGACACAAAAAAAAGTAAAGAATTAGAAGAACATTTTAGTTTTTTACTTAAGTTAAGATCTCTTGACCCATCAGAGCATATCAAGCCTGAAAAAGATTGATTCTGCTAGAACATTTCTTTTTATACATTCTAGAACTAATATAAAAGCCTCATTTGCAATAGTTAGACTTTACTTCACATAAATCCACAAGAAAGCCCCATCCGCTAGCAAGTAGATGGGGCTTATTTTTTTACGAGAACTCACTATAGTATTTGTCTATCGTCTTCTTCAGGAACGTAACACCTTTACTTGTCACGATAGTAGACTTACAAGTCTTAGGGTTCCCGAACTTATCTTTTGGTTTCGTGATCTTAACGGTAAAATAGCCGGATCTTATGTATTTCTCATAAGGAAGATTGTCCTGCATCAAGACCCCGTAGAATCTGAGGATATCCATCATCGTGTTTCTTCCCTTGTTATATTTGGCCATTACGATCTTTGCCGCTCCATTCATGTCGTAAGTGGTCTCATCATCCTCATATACACAATCATCATAGAAATCGACCTTGTGATGGTTAGATTTGATATACTTGTCACGCTCCTTCACCTTCAGCTCATTTTCCTTTGCTATCTCAAGCGCCTTCATTTTCTCTTCCTCAGCATCGGCCAAGGCTCTTAACGCCGAAGGATAATCTTTCGGAAGAACAAGCTCTTGTTTCTTCAACTTCTCCTTTAGTAACTCTTCACATTTAATAAAATACGCTCTTACTTGTTGTCCTTGTGCGTTTCTTTGAAGCATCGCTATTTGCTTGGCGCAATCAATTGTCAGAGCATAATCCGTCTTATTGGTACCACCAATACCGTTTTGGCACTGTACGAAAATGTTCACCGCCTCATAATCAATATGTTCCACAAAACCATACTCAAACATGCGCCCGATCCATCTAGTGAATCGTTCCTTGCCATCTATAAATTCATACAACTCTCTCGCAGACACCAACTGCTTATCATTTTTCTCTCTAACTTTAATGATCCGAGAGAAATCGGGATCTTCCATTTTGTCAATCATCGTTCCCATAACAATGTTCTCATCTTACTTTCTCTATAACATTTGTCTGATACATTTCTCTCTTTGTGTTCTTTTTATTTGGAACCAACTTAATAGTTAGCTTAGTTCCATAAAACATACATTGTGGAGGATCTGTCAAATAGCATTCAATACACTCAACTCTAATTATTCCCATATGATCCTTCAAGATATCTCCTACACTGTAAGGGCAATTGGATCTGGCATAATCTTTCATTAACTCAGTTCTCTTTTGATCATAGAATTCCTCCAGATCCTTTAAAGCTTGATCGTACTCTTCTTTAGTCATTTCTATATTTTATATTCATTGATTTTAAAGCATCTTCTATCTCCTCGCTAGGGATATGTCTTCCATTAGTGGCTATGTCAACAGTTTTACCGCTAACATATGAATCCAAGAAAGCGATAGCCTTTACTTTTCTTTCTTCGGTCTCATATATATGATGGCAAAAGGTTAATCTAAAGCTGCTTGCGTATAGTGGCTTTACCGGTAAATCATATTTATCTCTTACCCTTTTCAGTAACTCATTAATAAACGAGTTATGACAATGTCTTCCTGTTTTCGTCTCAAATACATATCGATCCTTTTCCGGAGAGCCAAGTTCTTTATGTAAATATGACAATCGGGAACGCACATCCTGTCCTTTCCACGATAACGCAAATGTCCTCTTGCACGGATTGGTTTTGATCCATATGAATTCATCCTTGTCCAAAACATCACTCCATTTGAGGGAAAGTAGATCTGACAGTTTTAATCCCGTGTAGAAAGCCAGCACGAAAAATAACTCCTCAATGCACATACGATCCATCCTTAACCTATCCAGCGTAATTCTATATTCATCGTACGTTAGGTAGTTTCCCTTGTTCTTCTTTAAATCAATCATCGTCTCTATATTTAATGTTTTTGTAAAAGTCGTTGATCTCGTCATTTCTAATGCCAATATATACATAAGTGATACCTACATTGGAATGATTAAATACCTTTTGCAGCTGGATAAGGGCCTCCTCTGTTTTTCCTCTCGTCTCATAGTAATTACGCCCAAATGTTTTCCTAAACGTATGGGTAGAGAAATTCTCAATGGATAAGTCATATCTCTCCTTGATATCTTTCAGCCTACGGTTGATATGTTGGATACTCATAGGTTGTTGCTTGTTCCCTTCAAAAATGTACCAACCCTTGTATGGATGTCCTAATAATTCATACAGCTCAGACACGATTTTTCTAAACTCATCATTAAATGGTATAGGTCTGGTCTTCTTAGTTTTCTTCTCGGTAACGACCAAACATGTCTTATTTAACACGTCTTCCCATTTTAACATGCGTAAATCAGATACACGAAGAGCTGTTGTATACGCTAGAATAAAATAAAGCTCATCACGATAATAGCCATCATGATGAAGTTTGGACATTGTTTCCTTATACTCCTTAAATGGAAGATAATCCGCTGTTGTCAATACACCTTTCTTTGCCATAATTTCAATCTATTTTTGTTTCATTCAGATGCGAAGGTATGTATTACTTATATAACAAACAAAATTTTTCAACCATAAAACACAGTGTATCAAAATCTTATGATTCATACACTGCATTTTTACATTCTAAAACACTCAATTAATATCTATAAGTTTACTTTTTCATTTAGTTCACAAATCGATATTATTGGTATCCCTAACGATCGAGCTTTATCAGCCTTGCTTGAGTTGGAATTTACATCGTCAGCAACCAGATAAGTGGTATTTTTACTAACCGATCCAGACACAGTACCACCAGCTTTCGTGATCTTCGCTTCTAGCTGTTTGTCTCGGATACCGGTAAAACAAATCTTCACTCCGGATAATGATGTTCCCAAAGGCTCATCTTTCTCCCAAGCAATAGGGATCTCGTTCCCCCTCACCCACTCAACAAAACCTTGACACTTGTTCGAGAACTCATCTAGCATCTTATCGCCTACTCCTTTTGTCATAGACATTATTTTTGTCATCGCTAAGTATCCAGCCAATGTTAATTCTCCAGAGATCCATAACCTCAAGGTCATATTATCTACATTAGACAATAAGATTGTTGCCTTCTTCTCTCCTATTCCATCAAAACAATCGGATACTTCCATTAACTTAGGGAGAGAAACACCATCATCAAAAATGCCTCGGTTCTTCTCTATGATCTTGCTAGCGGTATCGTAACCAATGCCATCTATCTTCTGTAGCGTTGAAAGATCCGTATGAAGAAGATCTCCCGGAGACTCGATCCCGGAGTTAAAGATCGCCTTCAAGGTTTCCTCTCCTATCTCATCATACTCCAACTTCTCGCAGAAGTAAATCAACTTAGCTAATAATCTTCCGGGACAAAGCGGATCTGGACACATACGTTCAACCAAGGAATTATTCCAGACCGTTTCCTTCCCACATGAAGGACAGGATTTAAAAGCCTTCTCCACGACATCATTGGATACAGGATAAATTACGTCTTGAATTTTTGGTATAACCATCCCAGACCTGATTATTCTTATCTCAGCTCCAACGCCAATACCTTTGTCGAAACAGAACTTAGCGTTATATCCTGTAGGGTTATCGATAGTGGCACCTTCCAGCTCTACAGCGTCAACAGCCACGGTAGGTTTCAGACATCCAGATTTAGACACCTTGCAATTGACAGATTGAACAGTGGTGATCTCAGCGCCCGTAAACTCTTCCGGCTTATAGGCTATGGCCCACTGAGGATTACCCGTTGATGAGTGACGACCAATCTCTTTCCAGCGCCTCATATCATTCACGTAGATAACAAGACCGTCAATAGCGAAATCTTGACTCCAATCATCAAATAACTCTTTAAGAAACGAGGTATCCAAAAAACTGGCAAATGTATGAAGTCTTTTTGCCACATAAACAAATGATGCTTCCATGTGGTCAAGGAGATCCATATAAGTATCAAAATTATCAACCCCTTCCCCAAAAGCTCCATAGCGCATAAAATATACGTGTTTAAGTAATTCTGAGGGTGGATCGTCCCGCCTAAATAGTCCAGCCACAGTGTTCCTCGCAGATTTATATAGTTGACCGTTCAATGGATTTATCTTGCCTTCGAAATTATCTTTCCATATTGATTTTGGGATAATAGCCTCGCCAAAGGTATACTCAACAGGAGCATTGTCATGATGCCATACAGAGGACATTAGATCCATATGTCGCTTACAGTCCATCCCTTCATTGTCGCTACCACCTCTGGAATATGTCATCCAGTCATTCTCATTGCATAACAAGCTAATACCATCATATTTTGGAGTGATAACCACATCGTCATTTGGTCCTATACCGACTTTATCAAACCACAGGCATAACTCCTCAAAAGTCTTCACTTTATCCAACGATCTCATCGGGAACGGTAATTTAACTTTTCGGCTGTCAAGATTCATTCCCGGTTCCACCTTTTTAAACCACTCATGATCCGGATTGATAGATCTTAGTTCGTCAACCAATGTGTCATAGGCAAAGTCCGACATGATAGGAGTACCTTGCCGGTACTCCTTGTTTGCTCCTACTATTTTATCGTAGATTTGTTGTTCAATATTGTTCATTTTGATTGATTGTTTTTAATTGCATGTCTTAGTTTTTGACCATAAGATCTATTATCTCTCTGGTGATGTTGGTTCTCAATCCGGTAAAGAAGCTCTCCTTTGGTTCGCAAGTTTTCCATAGCGATCTTCTTCATCTTCTTATCATCTCCAGTGAGAACACGATCGTATGCCTCGTCCAAAGCATATTTAAAACTTTTGATAAACGCTCCTCTATAACTAGATGACAATCTATCATAGATATAGTTGAAAGATTTAATAAGATCCAAATTGTCGAATTTCTTATCAAAGATCAGCTGGCGGATGCGTTGAGCGGATCGCTCTCCTCCACTAGTGTAAAACTCAACAACTTGGTTTTCCAACAAATGATCCAATTGTTCTGGAGTTGCGTTTTCAGAAATATATGCTCCATGTTTCCGGATAGCAGGAAGAATTTCCTTAGCAATCTTTTTTCTGAATGCTTTTGCTGTTTCTGACTTTGCCACCATAGCTAATTCATAAAAATCTGATTCTGAAATAAATAAATCTGCGCCCACTTCTGGTCGCAAATACCTTTCATCTATTTCTACTAAATATTGTTTTATTCGACCCCATCGGATTGATTTTGTCACATTACCATTTCGGCACTCTTCTTTTTCAAACCCTAGTCCAATCGCTACATCTTTTAGATTTAAGAAGATCTCTCCATCGATCATTTTTTGATAACTGATACCATCGATCGTTTCTGTTACTACATTTTGAATTTGTTCGCTCATGATTGTTCTTGTGATTTTAGTTCTTTTAAAATATGTGTAATTGTATCTACGTTCCAGCCATTGCCTAATTGATTATACCTCTCTGTTACTCCAACGCAAGAAGTATAATTATCTGGCAATGTTTGTAGACGTTCGCAATCTACGGGAGAAAGAGGTCTAATATCGTATCGCCCATCTGGTATATTTACGTCAAAGATATAAGCGTTTTGATCTGGCGACTTTTTAAACACGATATTGATCTTTCCATTTTCAATCTTGTATTCTCCAGAAGAAGAAGGGATAAACGCTATATTACTTTGATGCTTCTTAAAATAATCCCTAGCATTCCCCGATCTACATGTAAGGCAATAAGCTTTATCCTTTTCAACGATACCATCCAAGACGATATCACTTAAAAGTATACCCTTGTCTTGAGGTTGCCCTATATTCCAATTTGCCCAATAATTTCTTTTTCTATTTTGAGCCGATACTAAAGAAGAATTTATCATGACAGGCTCTACTCCTAGAGATTTGGAAATTATGTCTTGATACTCTCGCTTCATCTTCACATTCTCAAGAAGAAATCTTACGTTAGGATTTAAAGATTTGATGTGGTTGAGAATATCCAGATAAACGAAAAAGAGCTTACTTCTTGGGTCATTAAAGTTTAATTGCTTACCAGCAAAGCTGAAACCTTGGCACGGCGTTCCCCCTATTAGCAAATCAATGCTGTTCCAATTTATATCCCAATCCTTCCAATTTTGAACATCTCCCAGCCTTATGAGATCTGGATAGTTATGTTCACTCACGGTAATGGCTGCTGTGTTTATCTCACTAGCATAATATTTGATGGACGTGAAGCCAGCTCTTTCCAAAGCCAGTCTTCCGCAACTGATCCCATCAAAGAGAGATAAAACATTCACTGTTCTATCTTATTCGACATAAAAATTTTGCCATTCTTATCTGCTCCTACTTTATGAAATGTGGTCGTTCCTCTATCGTGCATCTGGATAGCTAACCTTGCGTCCCATATATCCTTCCAATTTTCAATTGAATATCCAGTGAATCTGCGTTGGTTCTCGAATTTAAATTCTATATTATACAATAATTCATTCGTAACAAGATCGAGCACCTTGCCAACTCGCATTTTTACAATTTTCATTTTGCATTAAATGTTATTCCGTTCGCCACAATGTTTCCGGTATACAAACTGGGTCTTACGTACTCCAGTGTTTCAAAATTCTTCAAGAAATCATATATTGCTCTTACGAACATCTTTTGCTCTAATGGATCTTTAGGAGCGTCTTCACGTTTATAGATAACACAACCTTCCCATACCCCATTTTCCATTTTCTGTCTTCCTATATTTATTACGACATATAAATGATGCTTGTAATAATAAGTGTTGTTTTCTTTTAATTCGTATTTTTCCATTTTGTGATAGTTTTAGTGTCCACCAATCCAAAAAGGAAAGGCGGACGTGGTATTTTACTAAGCTTCTACTAATTCTTCTACTCTTTCTTCCCAAAGCTGGTGGATCAATGTTCGTCCCTCATGATTCCATCGAATAATTGACTTGAGCGGAGAAGGAGATAATAAAGTCTGATACTCATCCGTTACTTTCCAGCTACCGGATTTTCCGATCAATACCCCCTTCTTGCATAAGAATTGATTCAATATCTTAGAGGTCGTTCTCAATTCCGTAGCGATGGTTGTAGTGGTAAAGTAATCTCGATTCTCCACCATGCCAGAGTAATACTCCACCTTCGGCTTATCCTCTTCGATCTTAGCTTCCTGTTCCTCCACCTTTTGTTGTAGATGAGCGGATAGAAGAAGAGCGTCAGAGAATTTCTGAGGGGTGGGGAAACCGCCAAAATTAACGTTGTTATATAATGATGTAGTTCCTGTTGTGATTAACTCTTTAATCTTGTCGTTACACCAGATAGCAAACTCAGGAGCTAACCAACGAGCGAACTCCAAAGCTACATCCTCGTGCATCCACGTTCCCTGCGCTTGACCTCCTTGAGAAATTAAAATAAGGCTATGATTTTCTTTTGCGCCTGACATAACGAATTTAAGTTCTTTATAACTAACATATTGAATACCGTCGTGCAGATCTGCACGACGACTATTATTCTTATTTTTTATGGTAGACAATACATATAGAAATTCTTTTGTGGACTTCAATCGTATCCAATCAGGAAATCTTTTGTCAAAACCTTTTGCCATTTCTGTAGCATTGACCATCACTGTGTTGTTGACAGTCTTAAAGGTTATATTGTTCCCATTATAATTAAATATACCCGGAAAATTAGTTAGTTCTTCTTTATTGCTTGATACATTATTTGTTTCTTTTGGTTCTTCCACTTTCATCTCCGCTCCTTTTTCTCTCTCAATAAATTTTTTGATAATGTTCAATAGTCTAGAGGCACACTCAGCTCTAGTGGAATTGGTCTCCGCATATTCCTCCAATAACCAAACAACATCCTCTTCGTTGATTCCCCAAGCGTACACTTTGGATTGGGTGAATAAAATCCTTCGCTTATTATCCAGCTTGCCCTTACCCATCAAGTAGTTCTTGTGTTTAGGATTACACCAATCCGTTACATTTATAGCGGAGCATATATCCGACAATCTGAACCACATCATATTGTCTACGCTGTTGATTATATACATTACGCTGTTTCCAGCGAACTCAAAACTCCCTCTCTTTATGATATTCTTAATATAATTCAACATCGTTTTCTTGTTTTTGATTGTTAGACTTCCAAAGTTTAATGATATTCTCTCTGCCTTTCTTACTCCATCTTACTAGAGATGCCATTACGTATTTTGTTCCATCCTTTTTGGTTTGATAATAAGGAACATCACATTGCCAACTCTTGTGCTCATCATCGGCGATAATAATGCTGAACTTTTTAGTAAACCCTCCAGTATCCAAGAGGAACTTATTCAAACTGGCTGCTGTCACTTTCAGTTCAATCGCAATAGAAGATATGGTAAAGTAATCACGGTTCTCTACCATCTCGTTATAGTACTCAACCTTGGGTTTATCCTCTTCTATTTTCTGAAGCGCTAATTGTTTCTCTTTATATTGTTCAGCCCAAGTTAAGGCGGCTTCAACAGGGTCCTCAAAATTAGGCAAGGACAAGTTGATAACTGCTTTATGAAAAACCTGCCGATAGATTTCAAAGACAGTACGAATCTTGCGAGCGATAAAAAATTCAAGACATGATGATGTTATGAAATATTTATTTACATATTTACTGCCTGTTGGCTGATCCGCTTTTTGGCGGATTAATTGATAATCAATACCTTGTATAAAATCTTTGATTAAAGACTTAACAGCGTTGTCTTTTCTTTCATAGACAAGAGGCCATACATCATCCAAATCCACAGGAAACTCTTCATTAGATTTGGATAATCTGGACACCTCTAAGAAATACGCTTTGATTTCATCACTGTTACTATTTTTTGATAATACTACTTTATTCTCCATAATTATTACATATTAGATTTAACACTACTGCACACCTGTATGACCAAAGCCACTCTCTCCTCTTTCCGACTCTCCCAATTCCTCAATGGTATCAACCGGAATCCAATTGATCTTAGGGACTTGTTGCAATACCAACTGGGCTATACGATCACCACTGTTGACCACGAAAGGTTCATCTCCATGATTTATGAGAATTATGCCTATCTCACCTTTATATGATTCATCTACCGTTCCCGGGGTATTGACAACTGCTATCCCCTTCTTCAGTGCCAAACCGCTCCTTGGTCTAACTTGGATCTCATAATCTGTCGGTAATCCAACATGAAGCCCTGTCTTGATTAGTGCTCTATGGTTCGGCTCGATCACTATACTTTCTTCACAAAAAGCTCTTACATCCATTCCAGATGATCCTAGTGTCTCATACGCAGGGTTTGAATTATTTGATTTATTTAAGATTCTTACGTTTGTCATTTTTCTTAATAGTTGTTTCCTTGTTATACTTCTTTGCTCTGTTTAATAATCTCTCTGGGGTTTCATAGGATCTCTCCAATCCACACATTTGGTCAAACTCTTGTAATTTTAATGAATACAAGTCCGAAATATAGACTTCCATATTGGGAGGTACCGATCTAAAATACAAGCTATTCGTGGTTTTTAATCCACCCTTTATCGCCATGTGTACGGCTGGTTGATATGAACCTGTTAGTTTAGCCGCTTGGTATGAATTAGATACAATGGCTATCAAGTTAAAATTAGGTTCAAAGATTAGGACCGTATTACCCTCCGGCCCTAACCCTGTAGATTTTGTCATTTTATGGTATTTATACTAATTTTTCCAATACCGATTTCGGCAATCTTCTCTTAGCGGCTACTGCCAAATAGTTATCAGATACCACCATCCCATTGTAGAACAGCTCGTGCATCCTATCGTGCATATAGACAGAGAACGCAGGATCGATATACTCAACAAAGGAGAAGGCGAGAACCTCGTGGATCATAGTGTCTCCATTATCATCAGTCAAAAACAATTGCTCCGGACTATCAAGTCCCAATTTTCTTGCGTATAGATCAATAATAACAGAGCAAGTTTCCTTATAATTATCAATGCTGCATTGAGATTGATCTACTTCTCTGTTGTTCATAAAAGCCGTAGCGTTGAATACGGATACTCCCATCACTTGACCGAATAATAAATCTGGTAACTCAGGATACCAAGCCTCGAAATTATGTTTAGTGCTCATTTTTTACGCTTTAAATAGATAGATTTTTTTATTACCTTGTTCACGCATATCTAGATGTACCCACGATACGCCATCCTCCAGTGATATTGGATATGGAAGTTCCGAGGCATGAAGCATGATCCAATTACGGACCGCTGCCGCATTCATTTCCTTAACATCAAAATCACAAGCTTTTCCCAAGATGTGCGAACTCATGTATATTTTAGACATGCTGGTTTTAGATCTAACCAGATCACATAGATTACAACGAAGACCTCGTTGTGACAAGCTTCCCCCTATAGACCAGCTATTTACAAAAATAGGTTTCCCTAGTTTTTCTCTCAGAAAGTCCAGTGTTTCAAGTAAATGGGGATCAAAGAAGCTCCAGATGAAGTTCGGATTATGCCCCCACTTATTGCAAACATGAGGGCATACTAATTCCTGAACCTCAAAATACTGAGGAATGTACATTATAATCTATTTTTAATCAGATCATAATCCTTCACCAGATCTCGATGTGTCTCTTCCAATACCAATATGGTATCGAACTTAGTCCCGTTCACATCCGGAATCTTGTAATCAAATACACTATCTTTTAAATGAGCCTTAAGGTGCTTCTCGACCTCTGAGGTAGATTTAGCCGGAACGAGATAAATTTCGGTTGTGGTTTTGACCTTGTTTCCCGATATTTCCTCGAATTGCACCTTTGCGGAAAACAATATCACACCGTTTTCCTTATCAATTGAATACTCCATATAGCCTTTCTTCTCTGATTTCTCAACTTGAAGAATATCACTATATAGCAAGTTTTTCACCTTATCCAGTCTATTGATCTTTGGGATATCAATAGTATCCGGAAATTGAGTAGTCTCTTTTAGCAGTTCCGAGACCGTGGTTTCAGCATCACAAAAATTTGCTGATTCAGTTAAAAATAGCTCTTTAGCGTTTTCCTCCTGTCCCCTATCGTTAATGGACCGAAAGTTTCCTTGAACGCTAAAGTAATTAAAACCGTACATTAATTTTCAGTTTTCATACTTTTTATTTATTGTTATTATTAATACGATGCAAAGATATACATCTATTTTTATACTGACAAACTATTACATATATTTTTTATTATAAATTTATATCCATCTAATTATTAGCACATAAAATATAAATACACGATATATAAAATTATTCATCACTTATATGTAATGCCACAGAAACGTTTAAGTATATTAATATCGTGTTTAACAAAACAAACAAAATAGGCATTTGAATATATATTGGATAATATCATAGAACCTCTATTTCAAAACAACTCACTTAAGATGCCTCTATTCTTCATAAATAACTAAAACCTAATGGACAAGAATATAAATCAAGGGAAAATAGACTCGCAAACCTTAGAGAGTATCTTCCGGACAAGCAAAAAGACCATACAGGAATATGTGTCCGAGATCGAAAGGAATTGCAGATATAAATCGACTCGCTCTCAAGTTGTCAAGGGAGTGATCTTGGATGATAGATCAAGATTGATCGACTTATATGAGGCAAGTGTACAACAGGACGCTCACATAAGAAGTGTCTTAGAGACATTGGAGTCCCAGATTATCGGAGAAAGATATATGTTGGCAAGACAAAATGCTAATGGTCAATATGTCCGTGATGTGGAGGCTACGAAGAAAATACAAGGGAGCCAATTCATCAAGATCATCAAAGGCATTGCTGAATCTAAATTGTACGGTTATACGTTGATTGAGATTAATCCAACAATCGATCCTATTACAGGAAAACTGAATGACGTGAATCTCATCGAACGCCGCAATGTATTACCTGAACAAAAGACCGTATTGAAACGTCAAGGCATATGGCTTCCTAATTGGGACCTTGAGACTCCTAAATATAAGAAGAACTATATCCTTATAAATTCTGGTGATCTAGGCTTGTTCTCAGCCACTACTCCATTGATTCTCGCCAAAAAATTCACGTTGGCTAACTACATAAATTTCAGCCATACATATGGACAACCTATTATCCATGGTAAATCGGAGAGTGAGAATCTTGGAGATCGAAATAGACTAGCCAACGATATCGCATCTGCCGCAACCAATCGTGTTATCGTGACGGGATTAAATGATGACATAGACATCAAGGCTTTTACTACGTCCAATAGCGAGAAGATTTATACGAGCCTTATCGAGCTAGTTAACGCCGAGGTGTCAAATTTGATTCTAGGTTCTGAGTCTATGGCTGGAGCGACACAATCCTATGTAGGAGCAACTAAAGCCCACCAAGATATTTTCCGAGACCGCATCAAGGTCTATCGGGAATATATTGAGAATGCCATGAACGAGGAGATTATTCCACGGCTAGTAGCTATGGGATATATTGAGAATGGACTGGAATTTAAATATTCCGGAGGATTGGAGATGAGCGTTGAGAGCAAGATAGATCTTTACGATTTTCTTTCAGATAAATATGAGATAGAACCAGACGAGATCGCAAAGGAATTTGGTGTTGTTGTAAAGAAGCAGTTTAATAATCCCGCTGGATGGAACGATATAAATGATGACGGTAAAGTCGATGATAAGGATAACGTGGTGGCTGGTGGATCAATGGGTACTGTTGCCCCTGCATCCAGAAGACGTTATAGGAGAAGGAGCAGCAGTAGCGTAGCGAACTATTTACAGGAGGTCATGAATGGAAGACGAGATATTCGATGAGACTAAAATTGATGATGAGACCGAGAAAGAGTACGAGTATTTATTGTTCTTGTTCGAGCAACTATTAGATAAATTCGACAACCAGACCATAGACCTAGAGGAGTTTCAAGACATTGTCGAGGCTCGGGCCATGTTCGCTTTTGGACATTGCGTGAGAAGGTTTGGTATAGATTTTAACGAGGCGCTGGATATAGTAAGAAATCACAACGAGACATATCTAACGCCCTCAGAGATCGAGAGAAGGAAAGCTCTCGTTGCGGCTTTGGACAACTTGATTGATTTTGCCACGGCAGAGGAGACTCAAGTATATATGGATATAGAGGAGCAAGACGAGGATAGCGATCCGGAAGAGATCTTCTATCTATATAATAATGTATACGCCAAGACCGAAAATAAGGACATAGACTACGCTTCATTTATAGCAGCATGGTGGATAACTTTACCAGAGGAGACAACCCTTATGTTTATGACACAAGGGGACGAGCGTGTTCGTGACTCTCATCGTGCGCTGGAAGGACTTAACTATCCTAAATCTCAATTTCCTGAATGGCTGATCCCCCCTATCGATTGGAGATGCCGTTGTTACTTGGTGGAATCATTTACGAGACCCAACTATATGGATGTTCCCGATATAAGTTCTATTATAGATAAAGCAGTTAATCCTGTGTTCAAGCAAAGCCTAGCGAAGGGTGGAGCTATATTCGGAGAGGATCACCCATACTTCACCGTGGATAAGAATCTTATTCAATCCATGAAAAACATATCATCAAGCATCAAATCCAAATACAATTTGACATGAATGGTATAGATATCACTTTTCAAGACATGCTAAATCAATGGAAAATAGTCCCTAGCAAATTTGCGTCTGGCTTATTTAAGGCCAAGCTGAAAATAGGGGAAGAATATGTCAAGGAATTTAAGAGGTCGTTTGACCTAAAGAAAGCTCCCGGCGACAATGGTAGATTTTGGCCTCTTAGAAAAAACGAACATCGTTATCATCATGAGTTAATGAACGAAACGGGGGATTTGAAAGATTCTATCTCCTACCAACTATACGAAGGAGGAGGGTTGATGATCTATACGGATGAAAACAAGTTCCGTGCTAATGGAAGAAGAAATGCCGCATTTAAAAGTTACGCAGCCTTCCATAACGATCCCACAGGAACATGGCCTCCAAACATCCAACGTAAATTCATGGGTGACTCCCCTTTGGTTGAGCTTAAAGCGCAACTGATACTATATAACTTATTAAAAAGCATCATATGATAAAAAAATACAAACCAAGACTCTTAACGAAAGAAAGCGAAGGAAGTTCTGATGAGCAAGACAATAGTGAGCTTACAGACAATGAGAACACATTAGGCGATGTATTTCAAGCTATCAAAAGAGCAATCCTTACCGTGAAGGAAGAAGAGGGTAATATGGAAAGTCCTCCCCTTTTTAAAACAATAGCCATAGATACCGGTCAGTTCGAGAGAATCATGAGTAAAACCAATACTGAATACGAGACCGTTTTTCCTGCTTGTTTTATACGATTTACGAATGTTCATTTTCTGGTGGCCCAGCAACGTATCGGAGAAGGTCGTGGTACCATCCGTATAAGGTTTATCCTCAACAAGCTAGACAACCAGCACGTGAATTGGGAGACTTATCCATTTTATATAGCGGAAAGATTGAATAAAGCTATCCAAAATGCAAAAGAGGAAGAGGAGGCACTTCAGGAACGATGCAACTTGATGTACTTTGACATGCCACAATCCACTAATATGCTGCAAGCGTACTGGCTTGATTATGAAATATATTTCAAGATAACATCAAGCTACAAGTATGCCGACTGGATCAAGAAAAAGGTCATCACTCCTCCATTCACCAACCATAGTGATGTTCCAGATGATAAGGAAGACGTGATAGAGCCTGCCTATAATGAATCATCCACGATCGATGACGGTATAATTAGTCCCGATGCCATCCAGATATTACCACAAGACAATCGATTAGAAGCTGGAGAGCAAATGGTCTTGACAGTCTTGTTCTCTCCAGATGACACAACCAACAAGAACATAAGTTTCGCTTCCTCTGATACGTCCATAGCGACTGTCACCCAAAGCGGCATTATAACCGGGATCAAGACCGGAAGCTGTCAAATACTCATCACGACACCAAACGGGGTCAATGCGGTCAAGGATATTATAGTTTACACAAAAAGAAATAACAATGAGTAAACCTTCAACAAATAAGGTCTGGCATTCAATTGATCAACCCCCCAATAAGGGCGAATGGTATTCCATCGTTCAGTCACCCAAGATAAGATTGATGTCAGTCTCTAACATTAACCATACAAAAACCGATTATCAAGTGAGTGCGGAAAATATCGTCAATGCGACAGATGGTTTTATAGATGAGGCAAAAGTCTATAGCTCCATTACCCACATCGAGATCAATAACCAACATCTTATAATCTCTTTCTCGAATGGGCTTACTTTCGATTGTGGAGTTGTTAGCGGCGACTATCCGATATTAAGGTATACCACTGAAGGTATAGAGGCTAAATATAACAGGGAGCCGGATTCCGCATACAAGTTATTGGTCCCCACGAAGGATATTTCCCTCAGCTACGATAAATTAACCGAGGAGCAGAAAAACGAGATCAAGTTCCATTTCTCAGATTTTACCGAGCAAGAGATAGTCCTCCTTCAAAAACCAGCCATAGATGCGGCTGCTCAATGCGAGACTATCATAAGTCTAGTAAACAATGCGTTATCTAATATAGAGGCATTAAATAACTTAATTAGTGATAAGGAGGCGAAACGAGATACGTCCGAGCAAGACAGGTTGAGCAGCGAGACTGAACGTAAGCGGCAAGAGACTATACGTATAAGCAACGAGGAATCAAGGAAGATAGCCGAGCAACAACGGGAACAATCGGAGACTCAAAGGGTCCAGAGAGAGCAAGTGAGAGTTAACGAGGAAATCTCCAGAATAAATGCGGAAACATTACGTGTCCAAGCTGAATCTGACAGAAAATCCGAGTACTCCCAGATTGTCAATGAGACCAACGCAGCCAAGGATTTGGCCCTTGACGTGGCGAACCATCCAAACTATGTAGCGACCGATTTTTACGTGTATCAATGGGATCGCTCCACTCAATCCTATAACAAGCTGGATATATGTCTACGACCAGAAGCGTTCAATATATTTAGGACGTTTTCCTCTATCCCTGAGATGAACAATAACAAGAACAACGTGCCAGAAGGTAAGTTCGTGGTTATCAATGGGGACGTAGAGGTTGAGGATACAGGAAAACTTTATGTGCGCACGTCAGAAGGTTTCGATTATCTGGTGGACATGTCCGGTATGAGGGGTTTCTCTGGAAAGACACCTCAATTTATCATAGGTAATGTTGCCTCCTCGGAACCGGACGTGCCAGCCAATGTATCTCTTTCAGAATCCGGCGTTGACAGTAGCGGTAACCCGATTTATGCGATCAATATATCTGTCCCTAAAGGTAAGTCTGGAACCTCTTTCAATATACATGCCACATATGACACGCTTGATGACCTAAGCACCGCCATACCGGACGGATCCGATATAAACGGATGTTGCGCTGTTGGAACCCAAAAACCATACAACTATTATTTCTGGGGTAAAGGATCTGATGGAGAGAGTGGCTGGCAGGATCATGGCCGTTTGGAAGGGCAAAAGGGAGATCCTTATACTTGGGAGGACTTGACACCGGAGCAAAAGGAGACGATGGCGGTTAACACTGGACGTTATTTCTTTGAGAATTTAATGATTAACAGCGATGGTCATCTAATAATCAATATTCCAGATAATTAATTCAAAAATACGATAACATGCCAATTATAGATTTAGGTAGGATCGCCTATATTAATAAGGGGGAATGGAACTCCTTCACCACATACGAACAAAAAGACGTTGTTTCTTATAACGGCGGTTCTTGGGCCAGCTTAATCAATAACAATACCAACGAAGTCCCATCCGAAGGTGAGTCTTGGGCATTGATGTCCAAATCCACCTATCAGTCATGGCTTGATCAAGGAAATACGGGAACCGAGGAGGATTTTATAGCTACCATAACACCCGTTCAACCGGACTGGATACAAACAGATACGACAGCCAAGGATTACATCAAGAACAAGCCATCCAAGTTTATCCCGACTGACCATACCCATACCAAGAGCCAGATAACGGATTTCCCAACGTCATTACCAGCAGACGGAGGAAACTCTGGTACAGTTAATGGTCATACCGTAGACTCGGATGTTCCGGCTGGAGCGAAGTTTACCGATACCATCTTTGACGATAGCGACTTGAAGCAACAGATATCGGACACGCTAAACGCCTCGAAACAATATACCAATGAGCAAATCAGGAATATAATAGGATTTGATATATCCATTGTCTCGACCTTGCCCACGACAGGAAAAAAAGGAATCATTTATTTGGTTCCTAAAAGCGATGGTACTGACGCTGATTGCCACGACGAGTATATATGGATCGACAATAAGTATGAGCTGATAGGAAATACCGCTATCGATTTATCCGCATATAGTACAACGGAACAGAATGATAACAAATATGTTCCCAAAGAGGTTGGTAAGGGATTATCCACGAATGACTACACTAATGAGGAAAAAAACAAGTTAAGTAGCATTGCCGCAAACGCAGAGGTTAATGTCAACGCTGATTGGAACGCAACTACCGGTAGTGCGCAAATATTAAACAAACCCAATGTCATATTGGAAGGCGATATAGATCAAACTTGCATGAATAAGTCTCAATCTAAATGGGCCGTAACAGGAACAACAAACAAAAATACTATCTCGTCCACAAATCGGGTATATGACTGGGTTGGCACTCAATCGGAATACGATACCCAGTTTAGCACAGGAGAAATCGATCCTAGCTGGATTTGTTTTATCACGGACGTGAACCCATTCTCCGGATTCAATATTTGGATCGGAACAATAGAAGAATACGGTGCAATAGCTCCTCATGACATTAACACTATATATTTAATAAAGGATTGATATGAGAAAAAGTATACACCCTATCGATGATAGTTCCTCTGTCATATATTCAGGCACGTTGGGAGATCTATTCCAGATGTTACCCAACATACCATCCGCATCGTATTCCGTAAATATATGGTGTATAGGAAAAGGAGGAATGGGAGGAAACGCCGGAAATGGGTGGGGTTTATATAAAGGAGGAGCTGGAGGTGCAGGAGCGAACGGAGGAGTTTTATGCGTATCATCTTCGATAAAATATTCGGATAACATTAAACTTGAATACACAAACGATGACGGTACGTATGGAGCAAAAGTCTCATCGAATAAATTTACGCTCAAAGCCTACAATGGAGGAAACGGGGGAAATGGTACGAATGCAAGCGCTTTTGGAGGAAATGGAGATGGAGGCGCAGGAGGAACCGGTAGAGCCAATAAAGCTGAAGGTACTATAATGGTTATACATAACTGGCACGACCCGAAAGCTCCATCTGGAGGAAGAGTTCCTAATAGTACACCCCCTAACGCTATCTTTTCATGTGAATATACCACGTCTTATGGAAAAGCAAGTGCAGGCTCTGGAGGTAGCGCCCCAACCTCTCCATCTCCGGGGTGTATAGTTCTTGAATTAATGTTACCGATCGGATTCGTTGGAGAGCAAGTTATCAATCAAATTTTTATAGGAGATACAAAAATAAACCAAGCCTTATGATAAAACAAGGGAATAAAGTAATCAGTAATACGCAAATTAAAATATTATCAAGCAATGAGATAACAAAAGAAACCATTGAGAATGTTCTTACTGGCGAAATAGTATCTCATACTCATGATGGAATATATGTCAAAAAAGATGATCCTAGATTAAGCGACTCACGTCCAGCATCGGATGTTAGCGCATGGGCGAAAGCCTCTATCAAACCATCATATTCCGCATCCGAGATAACAGGATTATCCAATGTCGCAAAAACAGGTAGTTATAATGACTTGTCTAACAAGCCTACAATCCCTACCGTTGATGTCAACAAGGCCTATGTTGATAGTGCATTAGCTACAAAGGCAGATCTTGTAAGCGGAAAGATCCCGTTATCCCAGCTGCCCGAAATCCCGTCCCCGATAACTGTTGATAACTCATTAAGCTCGACAAGTACGAATCCTGTGCAAAATAAGGTTATAAACACAGCGTTAGGAAACAAAGTTGACAAGGTATCTGGAAAAGGACTGAGTACCAACGATTATACTACAACCGAAAAAAACAAACTATCAAGAATCGGTTGGATTGTATACCGAGATCCATCAATAGAATATGAAAAAGGTAGTATTGTATTTTCTACATATTCTATTGATCCTAATTCTGGATCAAGTAATAAAAGTTCATTTGATATTAGAGGGGCAGATAGCTCTAGCTCGGGAATAATGACAGCCTCAGATAAGAATAAATTAGATGGCATAGCGACAGGGGCGAACAATTACATTCATCCCACAACATCAGGAAACAAACATATCCCAGCAGGTGGAGCATCTGGTCAGATCCTTCGCTGGAGTTCAGATGGTACGGCTGTATGGGGGGCGGATAACAACACCACATATAGCGTGGTTGGCGCTAATGGAAGCACCGGTTTGGTAAAAAATGGTTCTTCTGTCACCAACGCTTCAGGTTATACTACTTGTCCTATTATTGGAGGTGTCCCTTATTATAAGGATACGACTTATACGCTACCAACAGCCACAGGGTCAATACTGGGTGGTGTTAAGACAGGTGCTAACATAACGAATAGCTCTGGCACCATCTCCATAACTAAAAGCAATATCACATCAGCCTTGGGATATACACCGGAGAAAGAATGCTTATTGATAGAATATGTCGACATGGTAGGGAGCACAACTCCAGAAACCATAACAGAAACTCAATTCAATGATATTTGGAATGCCATAAAAAACAATGAAAGCATAAAGGTAAAATACAGCCAAGCGGATATCGGAGTATATATAACCGCAGATTGTGTATACGGGCTGTGTTACGGCCCAGAATTTGCCCAATGTATATTTGGTTCATTACACTCAGATGCCAAAGATATTATTATAGAAATTCAAAAACAAGATACAAAATATACGCTCGCTTGCAGCGTTGACAACGGTGTTATTTCCACAGATGGATCTAGTGATATGTTTTTAGCGAATGACGGAACCTATCGCTTTTTACCAAAAGTCTCAACAACGCAAAATGGTATTGTTAATGTCCTACCAGATGACGCTACGAAATTCCTTGATGGAAAGGGTAATTGGAGCACGGTGAACACGGTATTGGCACCCGGTGTTTTTGATATATTCACAAGACTAATGGAAGGATCTTCTGATGGGACTGCCTTAACCGTAACACAAGCAGAGTATGACATATTGGTCACAGCTACTCCTGAACTGGGTCAAGGGTATTTCTTTTCTGTAAATAATGGTTTTGATTCAAATGGCCCTTTGTTTCCCGGCACTGGAAATATTGTTAGATATGAATCTTCAATTTCTATTTTTATCAATGCTATATTACCTCAATATCCTCAATATCTTATGGGATTTGAGATTGATACTACCACGAAAATATGCACACCTGCCGCATTTACTTCTATGATTATGGGAGTAGGAAATAATGAAGGAATATCTATTGGAACCATAACGGTTGATGGAGATAATCAATACAGCAATTCAATAGGTCTTATAACCAATGGCGATGGATCTAAAGCATTGATGGATGACGGAAACTATAAAAACGTATTGCCATATATTATCCCTAAAGCCGTAGCAAACCTAACAAAGTCTAGTACTAGTGCTGAAATAGAAACCGCATTCGGTAGTAAAGAGCAAATGTATAGGTTCGTGGAGACCATTAGGAACAACGGCTCTATCTTTATGGAAGATACCCCTGTGTTTGGCTCTAAGGTTGGCTTCTGGCCGGTTGCTATACATGTTATAACATCTCTCACAAATGTTATGTCAATAGTCATTAAAGGACAATTTTCTGATAAAAAATGTGGCGATATTGGTTTCACTTTTCATAATGCCACCTCAGTTTCTTCTATTTCTCCTTTAATATATAGTGAATTTTTTTCGATTTACGATCCTAATCCATTGATAAATCTACCCATCGATTTCAATATTGACACAACATATACATCGGATCAAATCAAAAACATGTTGCCGTACACTTCATGGGAAAGTTTCTATAACTCGTTCCAATCACAATATGGAAGACCATTAGTAAAATTATCTTTTACAAGTGGTGAAAGTACAACTATATTTTATTGTTCTCCTATAGAATGTTATTATTTAAGCAGTGATGAAAATATTGATTTGTCTATGACAATATCAGGTTATGGAACATTATTCGCCGGGAGTTCATCTGGTTCTATTGTGATACTTTTTAGTTATAGTGCGACATCATCAACATACTCATTAAATACTATAAATTTAGGGTAATAGGATAATCAAGTAAAGTTTACATCATTACAACACTAAATAACATTTTATTCTATTCATATATAAACCAAAACAACTTACGATGGATACGACAAAATTCAAATATGTCGTTGGAGAAGCCAAAACCAATGAAGTTTGCGACATTCGATTCTTTGATGCCGTAAACGGGTATAGTGCCAACGCATTCAACTCAGAGTTCTTATGGATAGAGAGCTACATAAAACCAAGCAAGATCAGGATCCTCATTAATAGTGAAGGTGGTTCTGTTTTGTATGGTATGAGTATGTTCTCAGTGATCAGAAACTCATCGATTCCCACGGAATGTATAAACGAGGGTCTAGCCGCCTCTATGGGTTCTATTATCTGGGCCGCAGGAGACAAATCTCTAATGAGGGATTATGCGATCCTAATGGTCCACAACCCTTTCAATACTGCTTCCGATCAAGACGATAAGTGCAACACCGAAGACGGATGCAAGACAAAGGCCAAAACCGAGGAACCTGATTACGTGAAAGCCTTCCGGCAACAGATCGAGATGATCTACATGAAGAGATGGGGGTTCAACAAGACCAAGGTAAAGGAGATCATGTCTGGCAAGGAAGATTCCGATGGTACGTTCTTCACGGCTGAAGATGCGGTTAAGGCGGGCATCATTCCAGCGGAAAATATAATCAAGACCTCAAAACAAAAAATAGAGAAGGTTAAGAACGCAATAGAGGGCATTACAGACAGCCATATCCTCCAGAACACAATCACCTCTGTTTGCAATGAGCTATCGCTTAATGACACTATAAATAAGGTAAATAAACCTTTAGATGATAGTATCTCTAATCTTAATAAAAACAAACAAGAACCTACGGAAGTAGAAAATAAAACCAAGACAAATAACATGGAAGAAAACAAGACTATTGATTTCAATTTTGGTGCTGTTGTCGCTTCTCTTGGTTTCAAGGAAAAAACTGAGGTCTCACAAGTCATGGCACGGATCACGGAATTGGTTGGTGTCGAGAATAAATTAACGGAGGCTAACAAGACTATCGATTCCTTGAAAATCGAGAAAGAGGGAGAGATCACCAAGAACCAGAACCTAACTAAAGAGCTAGAAAATGTTAAAGCAGAATTGAAAACTTACAAGGATGCTGAGAAAGAGGTTATGAACCAGAAAATCGCATCTATGGTCCAAGATGCTATTCAAGCCGGTAAGATCGAGGATTCAGCTAAACAAAACTGGATGGACATGGCAACGAAGAATTTCGATTTGGCTAAGGCAACGTTGGATTCTATCCCTGCCAGAGATAAGATCTCCACAGAGATTGAAAACGACAAGGATAACGTGGAAAAAGTGAAAGATAGTGTTCATACAGTAGAGGCTAAGATAGCCGAGCAAGTAGAGGCTGTCGTTGGTAAGGACTTCACTTTTGGGTCACTTAAGTAAAAACAATAACTAAAACCTTAATAATTAATTTATGGCAAGTGTAACTTTTGCACAAAACTCATACGCAGGTGAAGTCCTAGAGGACCTGCTGACCTATACCGCCCAAGGCAATGATACCTATAAGGAGGGTTTGATCCATATCAAGAGTGGTATCCAATACAAATACACCCTTCCTTCCGTAAGTTTAGGTGAGATCATCCAAGATAACAAACCAACCCCAACAAGCCCGACAGATTCCAAAGGAACATACACGTTCCGTGAACGTTATTTGGAACCGAAGGATTTCATGGTTTATCTAGAGTTCAATCCTCGTGACTTCGAGAAATACTGGATGTTCGCTCAACCGGATGGTAATTTAGTATTCCGTGAGCTTGACCCGAAAGTACAGGCAACGATGTTACGATTGTTGATGGACAAGAAGAACGCCTTTATCGGGGACGCTATTTGGCAATCCGTAAAGGGTGGAACTGCGGCTATCACGGATACGTTGACAAAACCGACAAACGGCGTTGATCTGGGAGCAGGTTCCTATAAGTATTTCGATGGAGCTATCTATCGTATCTTGGCCAACCTAAAGGAAAGTATCAATGGAGAAACTGCGGTATTGGCTGGTAATACAGAATTGGATACTGGCGAGAAGATCGAATCTGCCATGTACACGATGTGGCAGAAATGTCCTTACCAGATCAGAAAGAACAATCTGGTTTACATCATGGACTGGGCCTCTTGGGACTTGTATGATCAATACGTAACATCCAAACAATACAAGTACAACGACAATACCCAAGTCAACAAATATATGTTCAAGGGCAAGAGAATCGTTCCTATCGTAGGCATTCCGGAGAGCACTATCGTTCTTGGTAATTTCAGTACTGGAATGGACTCTAACTTGTGGATGGGTGTCGATTACGCTAACGATACGGAGGTATTGAAGATCGACAGATTACAAGCCAACTCCGAGTTATACTTCTTCCAGATGAGAATGAAGATGGACGTTAATATCGTTCGTCCAGCAGAGATCGTAGTTTGGACAGCGTATAAACTGACCGCCAAAGCATAAGACCAAACAATAACCAAAACCGATAAGGGGCGAGGCCAAGTCTCGCTCCTTTTTTTATATACATAATATTAAAATGGCAAGAATCAAGAAAGAAGCGGAAGAGATTACCGAAAAGTCTCTGCAAACCACAATTACAGAAGAAGCGCCAATCATTGAACTGACTGGCGATAAGATTGAAGGCATGGAAGAGAGCGCTCCCCTAAAGACCCTTCAAGAACCAACTCCCCAGATCATTCCAGATAATATCAACAAGATATTGAAAATGTACACTGGATACGAGGAACTTTATATCGATAATAAGGGTGGAGCTTATACGATCCAGTACCCGAACGCTCATTTATATCAAAATCCCTATCATAAAAAATAAAACATGGCAATAGGAACAGTATCTTTCATCAGAAAAGACGGCAATCTCACACCAACCTCTGTTGGTAACGATCATATCAGCGGATTGATCTTTGACATCCCAACCGATACGCAGATGCCCTCTAACGTAAAAATCGGGGACGTTATCCAGTTGTTCTCCGTTAACGAGGCTGTGACATTAGGTATTACTGAATTTGAAAAAGATAAATCAAACTTTCTCTATGGTATCCCTTATTTTCATATCTCAGAGTTTTTCCGCATGAAACCGGATGGGTCATTATATGTAATGTTCGCCGATTGCTCAAAGAACTGGAACGCAATCAAGACCATCCAGTCCGTAGCTAAAGGAGATATTAAGCAGCTAGGAATCTGGACATCACAAAACATTTGGTCTGTAGCATCCAGCTCAGAAGATGATTATTCGCTAAATCTAGTGGCCGATATCAATACGATCGCCGAAGAGCTAGCTAACGAGCACCGTCCGTTATCAGTATTATTGACAGCTAACTCCACATCCGCAGATTCCACGGGATCTATCAAGACCATTGATTTGGTAAAGATCCCATCTTGCATAGGAGATTTTCCACGTGTGACAGCATTGTTAGGGCAAGGTAAATCCGAGCTATTAAGACAAATGCAAATCGAGAACCCAAAGCACTCTTCTATCGGTTGCGTAGGCGTGGCCTTGGGTTGTGTAGCGGAAGCAAAGGTGTGTGAGTCTATCGCTTGGGTAAACCAATTCAACCTGACTTCCAAGCATATGAGCGAGATCGAGTTCGGGTTCGGTAATATAGAGCTTAACGACACTGGAGATGATTTTGTCAGCATGTTGCAATTCGAGGCATTGGCTCCAGCACAAATTGACGAGATCGAGGAAAAAGGATATGTCTTCCCGATCAAATACGCAGGAAGAGCAAATGGTACTTATTTCTCAAAAGACAGGACTTGCTCCAATGGTGATTATAGGACCATCGCCAGAAACAGAGCTATTGATAAATCAAGACGTGCGATTAGAAACGCCCTCCTTCCCTATTTGAACTCACCTGTACTGGTTAATCCTAAAACCGGATATCTGGCTGAGATCGAGATCAAGAAATACCAAAATGTTGTCAAGAACATCCTAAGCACGATGGAAGGTAATAGCGAGATCTCCGGATATAGCGTATTGGTCTCTTCAAACCAAAACATTCTATTGACCGATACATTAAAGATAACATACGCAATCGTTCCAGTAGGCGTGACATCAAAGATCATCGTAGAGGAAGGATTCGCTTTAACTAACGCTTAAAAACAACACATATGGCAGATAGTACTACGACACTTATTAATGGCCGTGCTTATGATTGGTCCATGATCGAGGTCAATTTCGGGTTCGCCTCATCGTCCGAGGCGATCTATGGAATCAAGGCCGTAAAATGGGAAAGGAAAAGAAAAGTAGAAAGCAACTATGGTATCGGTTCCCAACCAATCTCACGAGGTTACGGCAATTGGACATACACAGCCTCCATCGAGCTTGATTACGCCACGCAGGTAATGTTCCAAGAAGCTTCTCCGGATGGTACGTTGATGGGACTTGGAGAGTTTGATTTGATCGTTCATTTCGCACATCCAGATGACGGACGAACAGTGACAACCACCTTACAGAAGTGTATCTTCTCTGAGGATGGTATGGAAGCAAAACAAGATGACACGGATCTTTCTAAGGAATTCGATCTTAATCCGGGAGGAATTGATCCTAGAACTTAAATGTAAAGGAGAACAGCTTCGGCTGCTCTCTTTTTTTATTTTTAACACTATTACAACATAAATAATCAAAAAATCATTCATATATTAGTAACCTTTCTTTTAACAATAAAGTAACTAAAAGTTTAAGCTATGTTTATTCAAGTTGGAAATATCAATAAAGAAAACACTAGGACAATCTCTAGTACGACATCTCAACGTAATAAATGTAATCAAAGTTTCCATTTTATAGACAATAGATCTAACAGAAATATACAAAAATTCACCAATAGGAACGAAAAGAGTATTCCTATACAGAGAACGATCACATTTCAATATGATGAAGAAAGGAGAGAACTTCCTCTAGAAAAACAATCACAAACTTGTGAAGCTTTATGGCAAAAATTGATTGTCGAATATGGATTTCCAAGGATAAACATGCTAATGATCAAATTAAAAGAATTGGACACACAAAATTTTAAATGTAGAGCTATCTATGATCTTATTAAACAATTAAAGACATTGGGGATTCCGATGAAACCTCTAAATGCCCAAGCTCAGCCTGTTTTTAAAGCAAGGAAATTAGATCCAAGATCCAATTTTGTAAATGCAATTATAATTATTGATATGATAGGAGCACCAACATTTGATATTGGTGTATTTGGAAGTAGAAGAATAGGTAGTAGTCAATACTCATTCCCTATTACTTCCTCAAAAAAAACTAACAGAGATATCGAACAATCTCAAAATGATAGTGAGGTTGGTTTATTCCAAGAAATTCATAATACCTTATTAAACGATGAGGTTCTAAAATCAAAGCTGATATCTAAAAAGCCAAGGGTATATATAAGAATAATGAGTAACATGGGACCATGTGACGGTTGTAAACAACGATTATTATTATTAAAAAAAAATTTCAATAAAGAGTTAGGATATCAAGGATTAAGTGTTGACATACACTATAATTCAGAACCTCAAATTGCAGAACATAGAGAACATAGCACTTATGGATGGCTTAATGATAAGAGATGGAAATCAGGTTTTAATCATGAAGGTCTCTTTGTTCATCAAAATGCTTAAAATCTCTGTTTTAAACATTCATGCTTTGTCTCTTCTATTCTTTCATAAACAACCAAATAAAGATAATTTTATGGAAACAGAAGAAAGCAAAGAGCTTACATTAGCACAAGAAGAAACTATCAAGAAAACCTTAGAGGAAATCAAGAAACAAGATCCCAAGAAAAATAAAAGGGTGTATCCTATCGTAGTGTTCGGTGATGAGTACGATGACAAGGAAGTGTATATCGCTTATTTCAGAGAACCGGATTTCGTTGCGTTCAGTAAGTTCGCACAATTACAGAAGAAGGATGAGATCGCAGCCGTCCGATCATTGGCACGTGACACGTTTATCCAAGGAGATAAGGAACTAGTGGACGATGATTCATTGTTCTTGTATGGCTTGTCCGCAAAACTAGTTAATATCATCGGTTCTCGCCAAGCCAAGGTTGCAAATTTCTCGATCGCTGGCAAGTAAGGGATGATGAGTGGCTAAGACAATATATAGCCCTCGTCCGTCATTACTTTCCCAGCGTAGATCTATCCACGATATCAGACGAAGATTTCGCATTGATCGCCAACGATGCTTTGTGGTTACATAACCAAGTCATAGCCACATCATCAGTTAGGCTTTTTTCTTAACTACTTTATATATTCCTCTCTAGGCCCCTATCGACGTGATGTCGGTGGGGGTTTTCTTTTTTAATCAAGTCTTTACGCTTCAAGCTATTCTTTATTAAGTAAACAATAACCAAAACCTATAACATGGATTACAATGTCAGGTACAATATAGACATCAACGGAGCGCAAGCCTCTAAAAGTATCGGTGATTTCCAAAGCACGATTCAAAGGACTATCCCTCCCATCATAGCCTCCCTAGAAACATTGAGAAAAGAGATTGGAAAAGTCAACGCTGCTTTTGTAAGTCTCAATAGAATCACAGGCACAAGACCTAAGAAGATCAAATTCAGTATTGATAATGGTATAAAGAAAGAGCTAAAAAACCTTCAATCCCAGATCAATACGATCAAGGGAAAAACGGTCACAATCAATACCAAGGTTAACCAAACAACCAATACCACGACCGGATCAACAACCTCTATTCCGAGGGGGAGAAACAGATACAATACTACTAGAAATGGTAATAACAGAGCTGCACGTGGCTTTGGTAGCGGGGCGAAAGGGTTATTCGGGGCTGCGGATGTCATGTACGCAGCAGGATTCCCTTTCCCGAACATGATTGGTGCCGCCGCTATCGGTATGGGAACCATGAGTATTGTAAAGGATGCAGCTGAATATGAGAATATCATGACAACGGTGCAGAGTATCCTTAAAGCCACGGACAAGGACATCACCACGTTCGATCAGCGATTCTCTGATATGTCAAAGAATATCCGTAAGGTTGGTGTCGATACAAAGTTCACTACGACCGAGGTTGCGGGAGCAGCCAAATACCTAGGTATGGCAGGCTTGAATATCGAGGATATCAATAATTCCATAAAACCTATCGCCAATCTCGCTATCATTGGTGACGCTCCACTTGATAGGATGGCAGATATAGTAACGAACATCCAGACCGCTTATGGGTTGGATAGCTCCAAAATGCCACAGATATCGGACATCCTTACGAGCGTTACCACCAGCACAAATACCAATGTATTGGAAATGGGTGAAGCCATGAAATTCGCAGCTCCCATGATGAGTATGGCCAAGATCTCTTTCAATGAAGCGACTGCCGCTATCGGGGCGCTAGGAAACGCCGGATTGAAAGGTACGGTTGCGGGTACAGCCTTACGAGCGATGATGACAAGATTATTGAATCCTACAAAAAAGGGAACTGAGGTCTTGAAAAAATACAACATCCAGCTATACGAGCTAGACAAGGCAACAGGAAAAACCAAATTAAGATCGCTATTTGACATATTCTCCCAGCTCAAGTCTAACGATGCCAGCGTACAAGACCTGACCAAACTATTTGATAAAATCGGTGGAAACGCTGCTAACAACGTATTCGCCGAGTTGATGAAACTTCCGGAATTAATACAAAATTCAATCTACTCCGGAGGTCTGGCTGATAACATAGCTTCTAAAAAACAAGATACCATCAAGGGGAAATGGGACAAGGTCACGTCTCAGTTCACGGAAACAGGTATGACCGTGTTCGAGGCTTATAACCCTGTCATCAAGGAAGGACTGGACGATCTGGTCTTATTATTGAAGCAACCGGGGACAGCCCAGATGTTCAAAGATGTAGCCACAGGATTGGTCGCATTAACAAAAGCATTGGTTGGAGTATCTATGTGGGTATCTGAAAATTGGAATTGGTTAGAATATCTTGTAATTGGAGGGGTACTATTCAAGAAGATATCAAAAATCGTAGCGGCCATAACTCCTATGGCAAAAGGTCTTTTTAATACCGCTAGAGGGGCTAGCGCATTGACAACCGCCATAGGAGGAGCCGGTGGGGTTGGATCTGCTATTGGAGGAGGATTGCTAGCGGCCATAGGAGGAATACCAGCAATAGTAACCGCAGCCGTTACCGCTTTAGCCTCTTTGGGAATAGGTGTATATGGGGCAGGGAAGACAACGCAAGCGGTAAGCGAGTCAATAAAGAAAGAATATGAAAATCTGCTGCCCGTATTCAAGGATAAGGACGATGACAGCTCCGATAATGGAAACAATAACGCAAAGAAAGCCCTTTCTGGAACAAAATACTATGATTTTCTAGGATATGATCTTGGAACAAAGAACATGATGTTCAATGGGGAAAGTAGCGTCTATCCGCAATACATAAGAGCTATGTCCGAACGGGGAGACTTGGAAGGATCAAAAATAGCCAACCAATATCTCATGGCATCCATTGGAATGGAGGATTTAGGGAAAGACAAGATCAAGTCGGTTTATATTGATCTTATCGATGACATGGAAAACCAGAAGAAATCCTACAAATACAATTTCGGTCCATATATCAATCTCACCGATGAGGAAAGGTCAAGGGGAGTAACTATATTAGACAGCGTCAACCAACTTAACGCAGATACGGAAAGCAAGACAAAGCAATTCACGGAGGCCGTAAATAAATCCATCGATATAGGGCTTGGCTCATTAAAAGAGATCATGGACCTTCAGCTAAAGATAGCAAGTGGGTTACCTGTAAGCAGCAACGAGGCCATTGACTTCATCAAGAATTTCACGGGTTACGATCTAAGCCAAAAATCGCTAGGGTATCATATAATAGCGCCATCTGGCGATATCGTATATAACGACAAGGAAGCAGCAACGAACACGTCCAAATCCGCAATGACCGCACTTAGAAACTCTGGGGTAAAATCATGGTTCTTGAATCCATTGATCTCAGCGCTAGGTGATATCAAGGATTTATTTGACATGTCCGAGCTTCGCTCCACGAAAGATATAAGAATAGAAGGAGATGCAAGTGGAGCAGAAAATGGAGGTAATGGTAATGGTGGAAATAGCGCCTATAGCGGAGTAGGCAAGACTTCCGGAACACAACCCAAGATAATCACTATCAATATCCAATCCCTCATTGGAAGTATCAACGTAAACTCAACCAACGAAGAGGATATGGAGACCTTCAAAGAAAAAGTAACGCAAGTAATGATAGACGCAGTAAAGGATTTTGAAATATCATACAGCTAATGGAAAAACTAAGTATCATAGAATCTACGATTAAACCTGAAAATCCAACACCAAGGATATTCGCAAACGTAGCCAACGAGTTATCAAAAAAAACGCTTCCCCCACTTAAACCCAAGGACTACGAGAATCATGCCATAAAAAGGGTGTTGGGGGAATTATACAAAGGCAAGGACCCATCATCGGTTCTTACCTATATCCCTCGAATCAATATCATTGATCTGGCTAGAAACCCAGAAGCCTACCTTCAGAAAAAAGCAAGGATCATAGAACATATTGTCACTTGGAGAACAAAACAAGCGGCATTAAGAATGGCTGATGAGATCATTAACGGTTCTCCTGATTATAAGCTTCAAACCAGATACAATCTATTTGATAGGGATAGTAATATCAAGAAACTGGTCGAAGCTAATACCCCAGTAAATTTACTACAAGAGAAAGGGCTGAATGGAACCCCTATCAGACATTACATACAACTTCAAATAAAGGGCGGAAGCGAAAATTATCAATTCTTCGATGGACATGCGGTTATCAAACTCTCCGAGCAAAAGAATATCCTGTTAACCAAGGTACAAGGTCGGGATCTCACACGCAAGGAATATATCTCTGGAGGGGACTATAATATCACCATCACCGGGAAGATAGTCAGTCCCTACCAAGACGTATACCCGACAAAAGAGGTCATGGACTTGATAAAGATATTGAAGCATAAGGACGTGGTAACATGTCAATCCCCATACCTCGATATGTTTGAGGTCAATACCATCCTAATACTATCCTATGATTTACCACAAGCCATAGGATTCTCAAATGTCCAGAATTACACGATTAACGCAGTGTTCGAGAGAAATACGGAGGCATTGAAATATGAGGAGGGAGAGAAACAAAAGATTTTATCCGCAAAACAAATGATGCAAGAGGAGATCGCCAAACGTGAGGCTTGGTTAGCCGCCAACCCAGAGCAAGTTGTTTCCAAGGCCAGTTTAAAGGATTATCTACGCAAGTTCAATCCCAAACAATTCATTCAATTACAAAACTGGATATAATGGAAATACATGGCTTAAGCATACTGAATTGTCTTATCACAATAGGGGACGAAGATCCTAACAATAAACTGAACATCTTAAATAAGGTCACTGTCAATGAGGTTGTCAATCTCCAGATCAAGGACTCCTATCAGACACTTATCAAAACGGCCACCGTAGAGTTCACGAGACAGATCACGGTCAAGTCCTCTTTGAAAGACGAGTTCGGAACCAGAGAGGTCAAGCTTATGGGTGACAAGGATAGCTTGTTCAAAAGAGGTAAGCGTATCAATATAAAACTTTGCTACGGAATAGACGAGAATCTCAAAACGATGTTCGATGGATACATAACCTCTATCGTTTCAGGAAATCCTTTCACCCTTGAATGTGAGGATATGGGATATATATTAAAGCAGACAGCGCTAGATCCGATAAAGACCAGCGCAAAAGGTACCAAGATAAATGAATTTGTACCAACAATACTGAAAGGCACTGGAATAGAGCTTCACCCTAGCACGAAAGAGATGAATATAGAGATAGGTCAGATTGTCTATCCACAAAGTTGTACGGCAGCTGATATATTGAACAGGCTCAAGAAATGGGGTATCATGTGTTATATGAGAAATTATAACGGTATTCCTCATCTAGCTATAGGCAGAACATTCTTTTCTGTCAATACCTCTGAATCGTTACTGAAAGACATGCCGGATACTCCTTATGATATAGAGTTTGAAGAGAACGTGGCAGAGGATAATTTATCCATCCACAAATTAGATCCAGCTCTCATCGCCTTGGAAGCGATAGCCTTGTACCCCAACAACTCAATGTTCAAGGCTACAATAAGAAGAGATCCTAAAGATCTCTCTAAATTTCAAGTAGTAAATGAGACAAAGATAAGTAAGAACCAGTTAAAGAACACTTTATTATCAGAATATGACAAAAACAACAATCTCACGAACCAATACGGCGGCAAGAACACCAAAATCGATCTTTCTGCTTATAACATTCGTACTTTTCATGAATATAACGTCAACCGTGACACTCTTATCAAGAATGCTGAAGCGAAATTCGGAGAGATATCCCAGACCGGAATTGATGGAGACCTTACGATCTTCGGTGATTTTGGATTACAAGCTGGATGCAAGATACGGCTGACGGATAACCTCAATCCCGAGCGAAACGGAACTTACGTGGTAAGCGAGGTAATAACGACTTTCGGGGTAAAGGGGTATAGGCAAAAATTAAAGATACCATATAAATTAAGCGATAAATAATGGCAGACCAGAACAAACTATCAGAAGCGCTGAGACGGATCGTACAGGCTCCGGAGAATAACTTGATGATATTGCATGGCTTTGTAGCCAAATATACGCCGGGAGATAATGGAGTCATAGGAACCATAGATTTCATTTCCATGGATGGGACGGTAAGGATACCAGAAATTCCATTGAGCGCCATTCCCGGATTAAGCAAGGGCCAGATGACTATTCCTACCATCAAGTCTGACGTGACAGTATTATGGGCGGTAGGAACCGGTAACGCCTCTATCCTATCCTTCTCCCATATCGATACCTACAATATCATCTCAACCAAAGAAGTAAATATAGGAGTCACCAGCGAAACTCCTAACGATGAGGTTGACTATAACGAATTGGAGGATGACGGAAACAAGAGCGGAACCACATATACCAACTCATCAATAACCTCCATGGTCTCAAACAAGACCGACTCAGCCACTCAAAGCATCGCTCCCGACAAGATGTCATCTGAGATCGGATCGTCCAAGGTAGAGATCGAGAAGGAGCAAATAAAGGATAGTGTTGGGGACTCTTACGAAAAGCTGGATACTTCTGGGATAACGCTAGAAGGCAAACAGATATTCGTAGGTGAGGGAGCGACAGAACCAGCGGTATTGGGCACACAGCTTGTGACCCTCATGATGAAATTCATAACCGAATGCTCAAAGATAACCACCCCTACCATGCTAGGGACGATGCCAATCATCAATCTCGCTAATTTCACATCGTTCCTCTCCGAATGTAATTCATTTCTATCACAAACCGTAAAAGTAAAATAATGGCAGAAGAGATAATAGACCCTAACAAAGGGCTTATTGATATGCCAGATTTGGCAGGATCAGAGGTTTGTAAAAACTTGTATGAAAGTTTTTATGCTAGTATCAAAAGTAGTCAAGGCGATGCTCTCGAAGGTTTACCAGAGCAAGATCAAATAGTGATCAATAACAAGATAAAGAATGCCGCTTATAACCTTGCCTCTCCCATAGCGAACTGCATAGGAACCAGCGAGCCTTCCGAGCCTCAACTAGGTACTTTCGTCAAAAAGACAGGAGATAACATGTCTGGAAGGCTAGGTACGTTATTCGGGTTTCAAACTGGAGAAGATGGTAAAATGTTCTTCCAAACCAAGCAAGAAAAGGAAGGAGCTATCATAAAAGATCAGTACATATCGATTGAAGAAAAACTTAAAATAGATAGCCATAACCTATTTATCGACAATAAGATATTATTCAATCATTTTTCCAGAGACAGTGACAAAAAAGAAATACTAGAGATAGATGGAGGAAATATTGTTGATTTCAAGGAATCGAACATACAAATAACCGGAACACTTAACGCCAATAGCCTCAGTGTGTCTAATGATTCCTTCACCTACTCTAGTCATACCATTTATCACGCCGGTAACTCCAATAAGGAAGATGTCGATTGGACAATGAAAAACTCAGACATTGCGGGTAGTCTTGTCGTAAACGGCAATAGTACGTTAAAGGGACTTCTTACCTCCCTACAGAAGGTTGAGCTTGGAGCCAAGAACAATGTCATCCTATCCATAAAAGACGATGGTGATTTAGAAGTCAATGGAAATATAAAGTTAGGTAAACCATATAAGATCAAGGTTGGAGAGATAGATATCTTAGGGTGTTTATCAGACAAGGATATCCAACTATCATCAATTGGAGGTTCATTGATACTTGGAAGTGGAGACAAAAACACTACCGATATACGGCTATGGAATACCCTTACTACCTATGCTGGAGACCACAATCTAATCGATAAGTTTGGCAACGCCTCTTTCATGAACACGTTTGAGGCTGGGTATGGATTCGGCAATAAGCTTCTCAGTACCGCTGAAAGTTCTGTCGTTATCCACGAAAAATTACGATTCGGGGATGATACTGGCCCATTCATATCAGCTGACACATACGGAATCGGATTGGAAGCCAAATATACGAGAGGAGAGTACAGCGCAACACACAGGACTACGATCAATATAGGACGATCAACATCTATCTATCAAGATCAATCCAGAAACAGCGAAAGTGTATTTGTAAGTTCAACCGCCGATTTTTTCACGTTCAACAACCCTATAGAGGCAAAAGACTTTATCGGTATAACTGAATCGACAACCAGACTTTCCGATAATACGCTATTCTTCACCGATAACAATCGCTTAGTCAACATACCTGATGGTATCAAGCATTTTGGAAATTCCTATTTCATAAACAATCTCTCGTCTGAAAGATTCTCTACTGGTTTTGCTGGTGAGGGATGGGCGATCAGGAAAAAGCTAGATACAGGAAATGTAGAGTTAACCGTAGATGAGGCCGTGATCCGTAAGAAAATGAGAGTTTACGAGCTTGAGATCCAAAAAATAAGCGTAGTCAACGGCTCTCTCTGGATAAGTGACTCATGTAGCGCAGATAAAGTAACAACAATACCATAAACTTATGTCATTAATCAATTATACGAAGTACAAAATCTCTATCGATCCTAAATCAAAGAAAATACAAGGATTACAAGCCGGGGATATCGTCAGAAGACAATATTTTGACGGAAAGAATACTATATACAGCTTGATGGCTGTTCTCGATACAGGAATAGATAAGATCGCCAACGAGAACGGGGTACTGGAGGATTCGCCTTATTTCGTGGGAGCATTGCTAGACGGAGATATTCCCTCCAGCGATCAAGTGTTGGATTTCGCAAGGATGACCAATCTTTTCAACGCAGACAGAAGCGGAGCCTTATACTTAACGGCAAGTGATTCTGAAGCGCCTTATATGAGTGTTCTTGACAAACTTGGAACCGAGAAATCGTTATGTATCCCTTTCTTGCCGGGAAACACCCCTTCGATCGCCTCCAAGGATAAATACCATGCGATTCTTAACTCTAATGGCACATACTCCTATCAGAAATACCTTGATGGAGCGTATCGTGTATTCTCCATCAACAAGACCTCATCGGGAAACGCAAGGATAAAAACAACCTTCGAGGACACGCTGATGATCCAAAATGTAGTTATTATATCATACAAGATCAAGGCAACAAGATCCATCGCTTCTCTCCCATTCAAATTCGGATATACGGATGACAGTAAATATGAGGCCGAAGGAACAGTAAGCGTGTCTACGGCTTGGGAATATAAATTTCATCTGGTTAGGATAGATCAAACTCCTAGAGACACCAGAAGCTTCACTATCGTTCTTGATAATGCCCCCAACAGTACCATATCCGTAGCAGAGTTGAATATCATCAAGCTATCCGATATAGCCAATTTCACAAACGCAAACAAGGCTACCATCGGTAAAATCGGGCAAATAGTAGACCCCGTGTTCGGTACGCTCAAGGGTTATGGTGTCTACTCCCAAAACCTCTACGCAACCCAGAACGTTGGTATAGCCGGTACGTTAACCGCTGGCGATGAGAATGGATTCTCCAGTACTTTCTATGCAGGAAGAATACAGAAGAACTTGATACGAAACAGTCTTGAATGCGATTTTCAAGGCACAGCAACACTACTAACCAATGAGAATCTACCGGCACGCATTGGTAACGCATACAAGTTTACCACCGTAAATATGCACACGTTGGTTTGCAGGGAAGCGGGCTGGGCATCAGCGAACAAAGACAAGATTGTCACGTTCTCTATATGGATCAAGGGAACAAAAGATTTAACCGTAAAGATCTATCAAAATACGAACTTGATAGACTCTTTCGAAATAGAGGCTGGATGGCGTAGATATACGACCACATTCCCTGTATATTCCACCGCAAACGAACTTACCATGAGATTCGAGACTACGGAGCAATTGATAGTTTGCTCACCTCAGCTTGAGTTTGGAGAATATGCCACCCAGTACCAACCAACAGATGGCACATTATCTGAAGACAGCGAATCCTATGGCTTTTGGGCATGCAAGGGAGGTATAGGTGGTACGATCCAGAACCCCTTACTGAGATTTTGTGATGATGGTTCTATACGCTCCAGAAACGATTCATTCATAATAAAAAGCGATGGAACAGGACAGTTTGCGGATGGTCGTTTCGCATGGACAAAAGACACCATAACATTACAAGATGTAACGATTAGGTGGGAAGATCTTACCCAAGAGGCCCAAAATAATCTTTCAAGCAAGGGCGTGAGAATCACTGGTAGAAACGTATTCTATTATGATAAGGATGGTACGGTAGATAGCAACATAACAGCCTTAGAGGCCGAGGAGATAAATATCGTTCCTACGAGCAGGAAATGGGAATACCTATCTCCCAATGGATCTTGGATTAGCGCAGGAAGCGCCTCTACCTCTCTATTGTTGAGCGATACATCTAGTATCTGGAGTCAGAGGAGCAATCTGTCTATCAAATATACGGCTATCGTCAACAATAAAGAATACTACGACCTGATTAGCGTATATAAGGTATACAATGGGGTTGACGGCATACGGGGAGAAGACGGGATCGGGATTTTATCCATAGAAGAACTGTACGCCGTATCATCCAGTAAAACTACCCCACCTTCCGGATGGTATGGGGATATACCAGAGATGACACCAACGAACAAATACCTATGGAACAAGGAGAGGATTAACTTTTCGGACGGCACAAAAAAAGAGAGCGTACAAATCATAGGCGTATATGGGGATACCGGAGCAACTGGTAACGGTATATCTTCCATAACCAACTATTATTTGGCAACAACAGCGTCATCCGAAGTCACTACCAGTACCTCTGGATGGAGCACGAACGTCAACTCACAAGTTATAAGCAAAGATAAACCATATCTATGGGGCTATGAGGTAATCAAATATACGGACAATACCAGCAAGACCTCCGTCCCGCATGTAATAGGTCATTTCGGAAAAGATGGAGAGATAGGCCAACCCGGAAAAGATGCAAACTTATTAGATTGGGTCAATGATTGGAATACCAACAAGACGGAGATCAATGGAAATCAAGTCATAACCCCTAAGATATTCGCTGGAACAAAGAACTCAGATGGAACATTGACAGGGTTGGCGTTAGGAAATCTTCCATTGAAGGTAGCCAATCCTTCCGGAGGATACGTGACACAAACAATCAATGGTATCTATGGATTCAATAAAGGCAAGAACACTTGGCTCCTTGACTCCGTGGGAAACGCTCAATTAGGCGCAGACAAACAATATATCAAATACAACTCATTCACCGGAAAGGTCGAGTTCGGGGAGGACGTGGTACTAGGTTGGGGAAACGTGGATTATAATGGGTACAAGGATATCATGGATAACCAGATAAAACATACGGATTTCAAAGAGCACACAAAAGACGAAACAACCAACATTTACACGTTTCCCGGAATAACAACTTATGGGATAACCCTGTCTTTATATGTCAATACATGGTTAAGTATCACTTCTACTTCAGCTACAGACTCAACAGTATCACAAAATTGCGTCAGATTTTCAACCAATAAGATTTGCAATCCCGCTAGTTTAGCGTTCAAGATATTTTCAAATGTAAATACAAACATGTACATCAAGTTTGGGGCAAGCAATAACAATATTGTCACCAAACCACTTACCAAAAACACATGGACGAATGTAGAGATAGAGAACTTCACAGGCATGGACTCCTCGTATATCTACATTGGTTTCGGAACAGCGGGTACTTTTTATATAACAAACAACTCGATGATATTGACAAACTCAGAAACCGTTATGGAATGGAGATTGTCACAAGCAGACCTCCAGTCTCGATTGACCAAGATCACATCTACTGGCATCTATACAGGAACGCTTGAAGCTAAACAAGTCATAACGGCAGCGTTAAAAGCGGACAGTATACAGACAGAAGATTTGCAAGCCAAGTTTATAACAGCCGATATAATAAACACCCTTGAACTCACGACAAAGAAAGGAACGTTGGCGAACTGGAAGATAGAAGAGAATTATCTTTACACGGGGACAAAGCAAACATCCAACGCATTCTCCACTTCTGGAATAACGCTATATAGCGATGGAGCCAACTTAGCTGCAATAAGGGCAAAGAACTTTCGGATAGATACCGATGGAAACGCTTATTTTAGCGGCAATCTAGTTGCGGCTACAGGATCTTTCTCCGGAGCGGTAACAGCAACAAGCGGAAAGATCGGGGGCTGGGCAATAAACGAAGCATCTATAACAAAGTCAAATGTAACACTTGGTTCAGATGGAAGTATCACGAATGGCACTAAATGGAAATTAAACAATGATGGTTCAGGACAATTAGCTAACGGGAAAATAAGTTGGACAAAAACAGGTGAACTTACCATAAATACTGCAATTGATACTTCAAAAATAAACGCTACAGAAGGAACGATCGGAGGATGGTATATTGATACAAACTCAATCTATAGTGGAACTAAATGGAATGGTACTTCCAATTTCACCAATGGAATAACTATCCATAATGACGCTATAGTAACTTATACTTGTATCTTCAAGAAAGATGGTTCAGGACAATTAGCTGATGGAAAAATAAGTTGGGAAAGAAATGGATCACTAAAGCTAGGAAAATGGGCTGTAACCTCAGATAACATAAATAATGGCACACTATCGATTAATAGCGCAGGAACCATAAAATCTTTGAATAAATGGGAACTTTCTCAAAATAATGGTTTAACAATGTATGTAGAACAGCCAATAAAATCGCAAAAAGATAATTTAAACTATGTCAAACTAGAGTCAGGGGCTATATTAGGTAATTATGAGGCAACATATGGCAGCGGTACTATTCACGGTACTTTTGAATTAAATAGAGGTAATATATATAGTACTTCTGGTTACGATGAGCTTCCATTCTTAAAGCTAGAAACTAAATTAAAAGCAAACGGATCAACAAGCTCTATATATAATATGCTAATTTCATCTCAACGAATAACCATTAATGATAATGCGAATCACAACGTAGGAGAGTATTGGGGTGGAAGTATAAGATTAACCAACACATCATCCAATAAGGAATTGAATATATGTGTTGGTTCAGACTATTTATATGGAACCTTGTATGTTGATTCAAATGGATACGTAAGATCAAATTTAATATAATTAAGGACTGAGCTGGAGAACAATAAATACTCCAGCTCTTTTTAAATAAAAATGAATATCAAACAGTTTATAAACCGATTAAAAAATTATAGCATCTTTTTTAAACCTTTTCCCAAAAAAAACCTATTCTTATATAAACAATAATCCTTCAGCGGAGGGGTTGAGAGGTGAGAGCCTCGGAATTGACATCGTGGCAAACCTAAAAATGGTCGGAAAACTGGCGGTAAACAAACCGATAAGAGGCGGGTAGAATGAGTAATGAGACGCTACCCGTAACACTGAGTCCTGTGCGATTGCTGAATCTACGAATAATAGATAGGCGGTCTATATCCCTCAGTCCACGCCGTAAGGTGGGAACAAAGGAAAGTGGCATCCATATAACCATTTGCACATGGGAAGTAAAAAATCCTGCAACGTCTACCCTGACGACAGGAACCTAGAGAAGAATAAAGCGTTCTGCGCAATCTAAGCACCATGAGGTAAATGAGCGACAAAGGAGCGGATGTAGATTATAACTGACAGAAAGCGATTATGATAATTACCAGCTTTGATATGGCGAGGAAGAAGCAGTAGAGTCGGTTGGTAGAAGGAGTCGTTAGTAATCAGGAAGAAAACATTAATTACGTTCAAGGCTTGGGGTACGGAAGTGTTGTATGGGGTCGAGAGAAGTTTGAGGATTCATTCAAGGTACTATTGGGGGTATGCGAGCCATGCCGGGGGATAGTACGTCTTTTTGGTACTTAAGGTGCTTAAAGGTTGAATGAGACATTCTTCTCTAGGGTATAAAGGGGATGCTGCGTTTTAGCGTAAGGAAGAAAAGAAAGCAAAATACTGATAATCAATAAATTAATATCAAAATGAAACTATTCGTTAAAGACAGGTTCTATCTCTTGAACCTTTTACCACAAAAACCGGTGGACTATAAGACGTATAACTTGAAAAAAGAACTGGTGAAACAAGTACAGTTATCGGAGGAAGATAATGAGAAGTACCAGATCAAGCAAGACGAGGAAACGGGATCTATCTCTTGGAATCCCCAGATAGATCAAGAGAACCCGATCGAGTTGGAGATCACCAAGGACCTAGCCAAATACCTTAACGAGGCTTGTGAGGGAGTGTCGGAGAAAGAGTACACGGATGATGTGTGGGAGTTTATCGAGCGTATGTTTAATGAATGCACCCAATTGGTGGATAACAGCAAGGCGATCCCTAAAGCACCACTCCAAAAACCACAACCTTAATTTTAAAAGACCGACTGGCGTAAATCTAACCTTCTTTTTCCATTCACCATTAAGGTAAATTACAACTTCTTTCTACGAGGCAATGAATGATAGTGTTGCCTCACATACTCAGTTCTACCGAAACGAGTTCTGTAATATGCGTGAACGAGCACCACTAACTTATTCATCTTTAACAGGGGAGGCAAGGGTAGATTAATCAAAAAACCAAGACCACTATGGCATGGGGAGATTAGCGAACAAGCTTTTCTCCCCTTTTTTGTATCAACAAAACAACAATATATAACCTAATCTTAATAAACAACGATAAAGAATATGAGAACAGATATTGCGGTAGACTTTGATACCGGAGATCTATCCCTATCGGAAAGGACTCCTCGGTACATGGTTGATTTTTCTTGGATAAAAGAGGGTGATTATTATTTATACGGAAAATGTCAATTCAAGAGTAACATCCAGAATAATGATCTGGAGGAAGGTGTTGGCGTATATATCCCGGCTTGCTTGAAATATAAAAAGATAAAGATGTCATTTTGGGCTATAGATGGGTCCAATAACGCTTACCCGATCCTTAACCCTATCGACAACAGCGAGTATTATACGGTTAAGGACTTAAATGACAAAGAGGTATACGCATCCACGCTCCCTGTCATATCGGATCGATTCTGCTATTGTTTCAATCTAATAGATAATCAAGTGTATGTGTCGGACATGTATTCTTACGATCTATCCTTATGCGAGTCGCTTGAGCAAAACGAGTCCTATCTACTGAAAAGCTACGCCGGGAACCTCTATCAATATCCCACTACAGGGATAGCGCTCCAAGAATACCTTAACGGTAATATTAACGATTCCAGCTTAGGAATCAAGATCAAGGAGGAGTTTAACCGGGATAAGATGTTTGTCGAGGAAGTTAACATAGACTCCGAAACTGGACAGATAGCCATTAAAGCGAGAGAGGAGATATAACATGGCTGAGTACACGGTACAAACAGGACAGAACCTTTTTGATGTAACGTTATCTCTATACGGATCGATAGAGGGCTTGCTGGATTTAATGGTGAACAACCCTACCCTATCGATCGATTCCGAAATTAAAAGCGGCGATAGGTTACAATACACGCCATATTATTACGAGGATCAAACGGTACTGCAATATTACAAAAGCAACAATATCGTTCCCTCTAATAGGATTGGTGACATATATTTCAAAGAGCATAGCAATATAAGGATGCAAATATATTGTTCCTCAGACAAAAAGATGATAGGAATCAGCGCTTCTGGAGAGGGTGATATATATGTTGATTGGGGAGACAATGCAGAGATCGAGAGAATAACGCTTTCCAGCTCTTATAAATATTACAGTCACATACTTACGAGCGATACAACCGTAAACAGGAGAATAAGATTGTTCGGTGATTTCAAACTATATGACTTGGACTTATCAGACTTGTATCCTAACAAGATATTATCTTTCGCTCCCCTGCATATGGAAACCATAAAGATCAACGGGGCTACGAAACTATCAGGAATTGATTTCATGCAGATGGTAGATCCGAAAGGGTTAATAGAAATAGGATTCATAAAATGTAGGCTCAATGACCTTTCTCCCCTAATCGATCTTAAAAACGCCCACACCATAAATTTAGGTTATTGCAATATTGGGTCTGGTGTCATGGATAAGTATCTTATCGGGCTTGTCGAAAATTATGGGATAAGGAGAAATTGCACCATAAATCTTGTCGGCTCAACATTGCCATCCGGAGAGTACAAGAAGCCGGATGCCCTACTCCATCCAAAAAGCGGGATGGAGGCTATCTGGGTATTGGTTAACGAGCATAAGGAATCAAGTGGTCCTTGGAAAATAATCCTAAACAATAAAACATATACGATTTAACAATGGCAAGAAGCATAAATGAGATATACAAAGAGATCGTAGCGGAAAAGGACAAGCGTCTTGAATTATCCGAATACAAGAGCGATTCCAAAGTATCCGTCATTAACGGGATAGCGTGGTTCGTCTCGGCCGCTATCTATTCTTTCGAGACAATCATGGACACGTTTATTATTGATATCAATGATATCATCAAGGACAGGATCAATGGAACTCCTTCCTACTATGTCAATGCAGCGTTGAAATACCAGCATGGTGACAAACTAAAAATTAAGGATGACGGATTGGGATTTGGGTATGAAAAGACAGACGAGACAAAAAGGATCATCACGCAAGCATCTTACCAAGAGAGTAGCAATCCTCAGAGCCTTGACACGAAGCTCATCTTGAAAGTAGCCACTGGAACCAACGGAAAACTATCCCCTCTCACTGAAGATCAATTGACGCAAGTTACCGCTTATATCAATCAGATTAAGTTCGCCGGGACTTATATAGAGGTGGTTAGCAGGAAAGGCGATATAATCATTCCACGACTTACTGTCTTTTATGATGGTAGCGTAATGGAAGAGGCAATGAGAAGTGCGCTTGACGATGCCTTGAATAAATTCATCATGGAGACAAAATTCAACTCGGCGATCTATGTATCCAGTATCGTAAGTTGTTTGATGGCTGTCGAGCATGTAACTGACGTATATATGGACGTAAACGCTGTACCTCAACAAGGGGTATATATCGTTTCCTACGAAAGTGATGGTACACAATCCGAAGAGAAAAGGGTCGGAAGAATGACATATGCAAGCTCTGGTTTTCTCAGGGAATCATCCAAGGAGGGAGAAGAGAAGGATATTCCTAACTTCCGTGAATCTATCGTATTAAAGGTTGATTCGTTATGAGCAGGTATTCCATAAATTTTGACAGGCTGGTCAATATGCTTGTTCCATACTTTCTCAGGAACAGAAAATACGTGCTATTCCTTCAGTCGTTGGTATCTCCCTTGCAAAAAACCAACTCCAAGTTTCTTGATTTCGCAAGGGAGAAAAAGATCGAGGCATCCATGACGAGTCAAGTGATTTTGTTTACATGGTATCTGAATCAGAAATATCAAAAATATTTCGTAGATAAGAACGATTCCATAGAAATCGAGGACGCTATCGATATTGGTGTTCCCATATACAGAAAAAAAGATCCAAACCTTACGCCTTGCACGGTATGGAACATTGATGATTCTTGGGATTCTGTCATAGGAACAGACGAGGAACCCAAGCTATTTTATTACCGGCAAGAAAACCTTACCATCAATAAGGCTAGCTTTAGCGTATCCGTTCCAGAGATAAATATCCCGCAAGAGGAGTTCGTACCTATGATAGCCAATACAATCAAGGAGTACAGGATCGCCGGAAAAACATTTCAAATTAAAATATCAGAATCTAAATGAGAGAATACGTTGCAAAAACAGGAGGTCGATATACCTATATAGAAGATTTTATCGGTCTCCAAGAATTATCACTGTCCTTAGCATCTATTTTTGATGGATGCAAGAATTTCATTATCTCAGGTTGTAAAACTACAGGAAACAACAATAACATGGATATATCCGCTGGATATGTCTACATCAATGGGAAAATTCGTCATTTTGAGGGAGCGACTGTTGATCTTTCCAATCCATACTATATAGTAGAAAGCGAAAGAACAGAATCCGTATCATATGCGCAGAATGCAACACAGCAAGGGTGTATTTATTATGAGTGTTTTGGAACAAATGAACTCCCACTTGACAAGCAATATATCAAGATCACAAGTACTTATATCCCTCGATTAAAGGATGAATTCTTTGGGAAGTATGCCGTAACGCTCGATAGTTCCTTTGAACAACAAACCATCTCTAAAAACATCGTGATGGAGAAAGACTTACATGTCAAGGGGAACATTATTAATAGAACGGGAATATCAATCAAAAATCCAGATAAGCAAGTTGAGTTAGAGGAGAAGATAACATCTGAGGGAAACGCCCAATTTGCTTTCTTGAAGGATGGAAAGGAATCTAGCAGGTTATTATTTGGTTTTGATGGTATGATAAGGTTCATGTCAAATGGTATAGAAAAACTAGTCATTACCCCAACCAATGTAGCCATTAATGAATTAATGACCAATGAGATAAGAAGCAAGGAGCTATTAATATCTGGTACAGATATTTATAATTATTTTGATAATAGTGAGAATGGCTCCGTAAACATTAATAGAAGCGGTTATGATGGTGGAGTAACCAAGTCTAGGCATTTTAATGTATACAATGGCAAGAAGAAGTTGCTGTTTCGTTCTGATGGAGCCACTGATATGAATTATTCTTATTGTACTATCAATGAGGAATCAAGCTGTGAGTTTGGGTTCACGTTGCGTGATACCTTACACAAATATAACGAGTCCGCTTATATAAAATCAATAGCGTGGAAAGATAAGGACGGTGTCGTTATGGGAACCGTAGGTTTCTCTGAGACCTCCCAGAATGACCTAAGAATCAAGCATCATCTACAAGGAAATATCACCTTGCAAGGAACGAAGGTTAATATTGTCGGAGAGTTGCAGAATAACGGAGAAGTACTTTCATCAAAATACGCATCTAAAAGTTACGTAGATGAAGGATTGAACAAGAAAGTGAACGCTGTATCCGGAAAGGTGTTGTCAGACGAAAACTTCACGTCATCATATAAGGCTAAACTAGACAGGATTAATCCCGATGATTACGCCAATGGTGACGATATAAATCAAGCCGTCAGTGGAGCACTCAAGGCATCCAACAACCTTAGTGATGTACAAGATAAGGCAGCTGGACGCAACAACCTTAGCGTGTACTCCAAGAATGAAAGTGACGGAGCGTATCTTCGCAAAGACAAAAAACTATCTGATCTTGGAACTTTAAGCGATACCGAGAAAAAAGTCATTAGAGACTTAATAGATGCAGCTAAAGTGGGTGATTCCCCAGCGGATCAAGGCGTACGTAAAATAGTTCAAGAAGAGATTGGAGCGCTCGATTCAAAATTTGCCCTAAAATCAACTACTGGAATCTGTACGGCTCAACCCGGTAATGGTTTGACATTCGTACAAGTTGGAGGTGTAGTATCGGTTGGAGGTAAAATTGAATCTACAGGGAACAAAGGAAATTGGTTTACGATCCCCAATAGCATTGGAGCGCCAGCCACCTATATTTGTGGAACAATCAATACCGGGATTGGTGGTGGAGAGGATATAAATTATGGCTTTATATGGGAATGTCAAGCAGGAGATAGAACTGTTTCTTGTCCAGTACATTATCATTGGCCAGATAAGCAAGAAAGAATGGTTAGATTTCACTGTACATATGTAACAAAACAAAAACCAGCGAATGCTAACGAATATTTATAATCATGAGAAAATACAACATAAATAACGACTTGAACCATTTAAGCAATCATGGCAACGAAACCATTACTGAAGAACGGAATCAGAATAACAACGAAAGGGAAACCCACGGGAAAACAAGGAAGGCCAAAAGGAACCAGAAAAAAAAGGCACTTTGATGAGACTAAATTGGGTTTCTTCTTGAAATACGAGGCTCCTATCGAATATGAGCTGATTATGGCATCCACTCCCAAAGGGGTTTTCCCGGAGCCTACGATAAAAATTATAGAAGCTATCACGCTCGCCTCCCCTAACCCAGTCTTCCAAAAAAATAAATTCTATCGGTATATGGACGAGTACAAAACGAACAAGCTCTGTACTTCCAAGCCAAAACGAATGACACCGGTAAAAAAAGAGTATTACGAGCGTCTTCAGAGAAATCAGATGAGACGCTATATCGAACAAAGAAAAAAGACAGATACATTTTTTTCATGACAACAAGGAGCATCTTTTTATAGGTGCTCCTTTTTTCGTCTCCTAGGGTCAAATAATTAATTCCGTCAATAACTCGATTACTGGCATCAATAACTCGATTAATACCGCCAGAAGTACACAAAGTAAAGTAAAGTAAATAAAATAATATAAAAGCCTCTCCCTATAATCCCTCTCCGAAGAGGAATGGAAGGAGGAGTGATATTTTAAAATTTAAGATAATGATTTTTTGATGATTGAAATATTTTTCAAATAAATCTTGCATATTAAAAAACTTCCGTATACTTTTGCAAGACCTTCTTTCGAGGAAGGATGATTTTTTACAAAATTAAGTTAACTAAAAAAGAGAACGATTATGACTTAGAGCTTAAAAAAATACCGGGAACTAATAATTTTGACGGAGATACTTCCGTTGTCGTTTTATCCTATTTGACCCACGCATTCCCGGTTTCATTCCCTCCTATACACTGACGATAAGATGCGACCTACCATCTTTCGAACCCCACCATAGATATTTTATAAAGCTTGTACCGGCATGAGATTAGATGTACGGTGTCAACTAACTATTTTCAAAAATCAAAAACAAATGAATGATGTGAATTATTTATCAATCAAAGAGACGATGAGTTCTCTTGAAATTGCGGAAACAACTGGCAAAGAACATAAGATTGTAATGCGAGATATACGCAATCTAATTGATAATCTGAACAAATCATACGGGTACAGATCTGTACCCGTTGATGAAATCAAGAAAGATTATCATAGATCTGATAGAACACAATATAAATACCTATCCGATATAACTATTGATGCTATTTATAATTTTGCAACTTCCCAAAACAAGATTTCAGAATATATTTTCAAAATATCTGAATATATAGATAAAAAAGGAGAAACAAGACCTAAATATGAATTAAATAAGAAAGCGTGTCTTCTTCTTGCTAGTGGATATAATATCCAACTAAGAGCAAAAATAATAGATCGATGGGAAGAGCTAGAGTTAGAAAAGCAAAAAGCAGCTGTTGTCTTACCTCAAAATTACATAGAGGCGCTTGAAGCACTTATTGTGTCAGAGAAACAAAAACAAGCTCTTCAAGTGGAGAATGTAAAGCAGAAAGAAGTTATCTCTCATAAATCAGACGTGATCGAAGGTTTGACTGAAGATATCGAGTTAGCGGAAAAGCGCCAACGGATCACGCAAATTGTTCGATACAACTCTACTGATTTCCAAAAGAGATACCGATTACTCTATAAAGAGTTCGAGCTTAAATACCATATGAGCCTTAATCGAAGAATCAATAGTGAAAAAGTACAGGCCATCAAACCTGAGATCAAAAACAAAATTGATTACATCGATCGAGTTCTGAACATGATCCCAGAATTATACGAGATCGCTTGTAAGATATTTGAAACCGATGTCAAAAAACTAATCAAAAGAGAATGGAAAATCTATAATTTACAAGAATGCTAGACAAAAATTTTAGTGTTACCGTTAGAAAATTAACTGATCGAGACTTGATGCTTGAGGCGTGTGAGTCCACTTTCATCGGTAAAAGCAACCAAAGCTTATTGAGTATCTATAAATCAGAACACTCACCAGCCAGAACACAACTATTTTGGATAACGATCAAAAACGCACCACTATTCGCCGTTTCCCACATGGTACGTCATCATATAGGGATTGAGAAATTCCAGCTGACCATGAGAAACGATCGTCATGGAGCAAAAGACCAATGTCCGTATATAGCTGACAGATTAGTGGAGATCATAGCCATCCCAGAGGAATACAGAGCGGAAGAAGAGGTCAAAGAGATGTACGACCTTTTGGATGAGTTGAAATATAGGGCTGGAAGAAACGCACTAACCAATCTGTCGATTTTGGTAAACGCACAATCACTGATCGATATGTCAAAAGTACGGTTATGCTTGATAGCTTCCACGGAGACACGCCAAATCTTTTTGGCTATCAAGGATGTGATAAGCAGGGAAGATCCAGAGCTGGCCTCTATGATGGTTCGAAAATGCGTCTATCGAGGAGGAATCTGCGGAGAGCCTAAATGTTGTGGTTTTAATAACACCCCAACCTTTAAAGAGGAACTAAGAGAATATTTAAAAAACTTCACCAAAACACAACAAGGAAACAATGTCATTGGACCAAAACCAGATCGTAACTAAACAAGATGGAAGCAAGGTAGGATTTTCAATTGAAGAATTATACAGGAGCGTTTGCAAGGCTGTTCGTGCCACGCAAGGGTTTGACCGCCCCGGAGAGATGATCGCCAGATTCATAACCAGACAAGTAATACAAAAGCTCCCGAACCAAGATGATCTGCCAACGATCCTTATCTTGGAGTGTATAATATATGTTTCCTCAAAGCATTATTTCAACGAGATCGCAGACTATTTTAATCAATACTTACATAATAACTAAGATGAATCAAGTTTTTACTTTTAGCGAAGCGTTAGAGGCTTCAAAAATTTATTTTGATGGTGATGAATTGGCCGCAAAGGTGTGGGTAAACAAATATGCCTTAAAGGATTCCAATGGTAACATCTATGAGAAAACCCCTACTGATATGCACTGGAGGTTGGCGAGAGAAATAGCTAGAATCGAGAGAAAATATCCGAACCCGATGAACGAGGAGGAATTGTTCGAGTTGTTCGATCGTTTCAAGTATATCGTACCACAAGGAGGCCCAATGACAGGTATCGGAAATCCGTATCAAATTTCCTCACTTTCGAATTGTTTTGTGTGTCAACTAGAAGAATCTAACACTGATTCCTATGGATCAATTATGAAAGTGGATGAGGAATTGATCCAACTTGAAAAGAGACGTGGAGGTGTTGGACATGATTTATCTCATTTACGCCCAGCTATGGCTCCAGTTAGTAACGCCGCCATGAGTTCGAGTGGTGTTTCTTCTTTTATGGAAAGATATTCCAACTCGACAAGAGAGGTGTCTCAGAACTCTAGACGTGGCGCATTAATGCTTTCGCTATCAATCAATCATCCAGATGCGGATAAATTCATTGACGCTAAGATGGAAGAGGGAAAGGTCACTGGAGCCAATATTTCTGTGAAAATAGATGATAAATTCATGGAAGCTGTTTTAGAGGATGAGGTTTATATCCAGAATTTCCCGATCTACTCTCCTACTCCTTCCATGACAAAAGAGATCAAGGCTAAGGAACTATGGGGCAAGATTATCCATAACGCATGGAAATCAGCCGAACCCGGAATCTTGTTTTGGGATACTATTGTTAGAGAATCTGTTCCGGATTGTTATTCGGAGTTCGGGTTCAAAACCGTATCAACTAATCCTTGCGGAGAGATTCCTTTATGTCCTTACGATTCATGCAGGTTGATCGCATTGAATCTGTATTCTTACGTAACAAATCCATTTACGGATCATGCTGGATTCGATATTGATTTATTAGAGAAACACGCTCGGTTAGCACTACGTATCATGGACGATATCATTGACTTGGAGATTGAGAAGATCGACCAAATCATCGAGAAGGTCAAATCCGATCCAGAAAGCGAGGAGGTAAAACATACCGAGCTAAGATTATGGGAGAAAATTCGAGAGAAGTGTCTAATGGGAAGACGTACCGGAGTGGGCATTACCGCTGAGGGAGATATGTTGGCGGCTTTAGGGTATCGTTATGGAACGGAAGCATCTATTGATTTTTCTGAGAACATACATAAGATCATAGCTTTGAACGTGTATAAATCAAGCGTCAACCTAGCGAGAGAGAGAGGAGCGTTCCCTGTGTATGATTCAGAGCTAGAGAAAAACAATCCTTTTATTAATAGATTAAAGGAAGCGGATCCGGAATTTGGGGAAGCGCTAGAAAAATATGGCCGTAGAAATATCGCTTGTTTGACCATCGCCCCAACCGGTACGGTTAGCTTAATGACCCAGACATCATCTGGAATAGAACCCGTGTTCTTAGCTATATATAAACGAAGGAGAAAGATCAATCCAACAGATACTTGTTCCAAAGTTGATTTTGTGGATGAGAACGGCGATTCGTTCGAGGAGTTTTTGGTCATTCATCCCAAGTTCAAGGTCTGGATGGAAATGAACGATATCCATATGGAATCTAACGCCAGCCAAGAGGAGATCGACTCATTAGTTAAATTATCTCCTTATTATAAATCAACATCAAGCGATATTGATTGGCTCCAAAAGGTTAAGATGCAAGGACGGATCCAGAAATGGGTGGACCATTCAATAAGCGTAACAATTAATTTACCAAAAGATGTATCCGAGAAATTGGTTAACGAGTTATATATTGAAGCATGGAGATCTGGCTGTAAGGGTTGTACTGTTTACAGGGATGGTTCTCGCTCTGGTGTTTTGGTCTCCACGAATACTAAGGATGAACAGAAGAAAAGCCAAGAGAACACCAAGCGGCCAAAGAGACTGAAAGCCGAGGTTGTCCGTTTCAAGCATAACTCCCAAAATTGGATCGCTTTTGTCGGCATCTTAAATAACAAACCATACGAGATATTCACTGGCATAGCTGATGAGGACAATGGTATCTTATTACCTAAAAGTATCAAGAATGGAGAGATTGAGAAATACAAGGATGAGGACGGGAACAAACATTACAGATTCAGTTTCGTCAATAAGGCCGGTATTGGTGGCTCGATCGATAATTTAGAGAACAGGTTCTCGCCTGAGTTTTGGAATTATGCCAAACTGATTTCGGCCACGTTAAGATACGAGATGCCGATACATAAAGTGGTATCACTTATCCAAAGTCTTGAATGGAATAATGAATCTATTAATAACTGGAGAAACGGTGTTATTCGTGCGTTAAAAGGATACATCCAAGACGGCACAAAAGCAAAAGGACAGAAATGTCCTAATTGTGGACAAGAGACATTAATCTTTCAAGAAGGATGTTTAATTTGTACTTCTTGCGGATCATCTAAGTGCGGATAAAAAATAAATTATAAATATTTTACGGTACAAATATTTGTGTATTTAAAATATACTATATACATTTGTACTGTAATATTAAAACAACAAATAAATGGAACAAATGAAGTAGTGTCAATTTTCAAAAAAGGACTGGTTCACATTAGGGATAAGAGACCAGATTTAGCAGAATTGCAAAGAGAAATTCGCAAGCTACCAGATGGAGAATATGCGTTTTATATTTGCGACAAAAAACCAAACAACCCCCTTCCTAGAATGAAATACCTCTTCGGCGTAGTACTAAAAATAATATCAGAAGAACTACCCGATCATCCTTCAACAGAGGTATTATATCGAAAATTCGAAAAGATGTTCGCTCCCGTAAGAGAGACAAGAATATTCCGTAATTATTTTCGATACCAAGATTTAAAAAATTGTAGTCCACAGGAACTAGACGATGTTATCGAGAAAATAATATTGTTCTCCTCCGAGAATCTAGGAATTGAGCTAAAAGAAAGACTCGATTACAAGAAATGGGAGGTTTCCGAAGCCTATATAGGCGCTTATAATGACCAATGGACGGATTATAACAGAAAAATTTAAGTACCACAAATTAAACAAGCAAATCATGTCAGAAGTAGAAGAAAAAGATCTAGAACAAAAATCATTACAACAGTTATTCGCAGATTCACAAGAGACATTAGAAGAAGCGCAAGCAAGAAAATCGGCAGAAGAGTTAACCTTCACGAGGTTTAAGAATTTCATCATGGATAAGGCCAAGACTTATCGTATTCGTATCTTGCCGTTATCCCCGAAGGATGAACGTAGAGGCCATGAGCACCCAGTTCGTCAAAAATGGTTGAAAATAAACAATCCAGATACGGGCAAGGATATCAACATCAAGGTATGTAGAGCTATTGACGCTGGCTATTCCGTTGATTTGATCGATACCTACAAAAAACTGGCCTTGGACGCAGTCAAGGGCGATAAGGATCTTGAGGATAAGATTAAGAATGGCTCTTTCGGTGGCGGTTTGAAGTATGACTACAATCATGCCATGTATATCTATGACTTGGATAACATGGAAGAAGGCATGATGATCTGGGAAGCGTCTAATGGCCAGTGGAAAGGTTTGGAGGACCAAAAAGATCCTGTATGGAAAAAATTAGTGGAGAAAAATAAGAATCCGAAGTATCCATGCCCTATCTCGTCCTTTGACAAGGGATACCCGGTTGAGATCCAAAAAAAGAAAGGCCCAAAGACAGAATATGTTTTCTCGATCGATATTCTTGGTGACTCCCTGCCATTAGATGAGAAACAACTCACCGATCTTGTCAAGGCTCCTCTCCTAACAGATATCGTCAAACGATATACGAAATATCATTTGGGAGCGACTATCGAGTTCTTGAAACAATACGATGAGACAATCGGTCAGAGCATCATGTCCAATGAAGAGATGGTAAACGCTATCGAGATATTGAAGGGTGAGCTACCAGCTGATGATACCTCCAGTTTCTCTTTCAAGAAAGGAGATAACGGTAACGATGAGCCGGATGATACCATTACTTATGACAAGTTATCAGCCATGTACGATGATCTCACGGGAAAGGGTATCACCGACAAGTCTGACGAGGGGCAGAATCTAAGAAGCTTGATCGCAGAGTACATCAAATCCAGAAATCTATCGGTAAAGGTAGAACGGAAGAAGACTAATATGGCTTTACTGGATGAGATCGAAGCGGAATTGGAAGCTTTGGGCGAGGAGCCATCCGCTAAGACCAGCCAATCTACATCTGTAAATCCCAAAGAAGAAAAGGAAGGCTCGATTTCGGACGGCAATGACGAAAATGACGAGGAAGATAATCCCAACCAAGACTCAACAGCGGAACCCGCAGTTGGTCGAAGAAGAAGAAAATAATAAGTTCCTTTTATAATTTTTCAAGGGTATATCGAAGTTTATTTGGTATACCCTTTTTTAAAACAAACCACAAGTAGTAAAGAAAATGATTCAATTAACAAAACAAAGTTCAAATAACGAGATTCAATTATATTTTGAGAAGGTTCGTGCTCTGAGATTATCAAAAGAGGAGTTTCCCGTAAATTTCGATGAGGTGTGGCCTTTAGTCTATGAAAACAGAGGAAATGCCAAGAGAGACCTTGTTAATAATTTTATTGATGGAATTGATTTCAACCTTATCCAAAATGATAAGGTCTTGTCAATCAATAATTTAAAAAATGGAATTAAATACGAAGCGTATATTTCGATTTCATGTATGGAATGGTTTATAGCAAGAAAGGTCCGCAGTGTATTTGAAATATATAGACAAGTATTCCATCAAGTCATGAACAATGGCATTCTCTCAGAGGTAGATAAGACAGACATGCGATTGAAAGAAGCCATATGGTTAATTAATGCCTTACGATACAACGATTCTTCTAGATTGAAGTTAGCGCACGATGTAATAAAATCAGGTATTCCTCTACCAGAATATTCCGAATCGCAAGACCAATTATTATCAGCGACGGAATTGCTAAAGAGAAACGGGACAGATATGAGTACTGTAAAGTTTAACATGATGATGCTAAAACATGGTTATCTAGTGGAACTGGAGAGAGAGGGAAGAGGTAAGGATAAAAAGAAAATCATAAAGAGATTCAAGTCTCTAACAGAAAAAGGTCTTGAATTTGGAGAGAATCTTGTTAGCCCAGCTAATCCAAGAGAAACGCAACCTATGTACCACGTAAGTAAATTTCCTCAATTACTGAATACGATTTGTTGATATGAATAAAAAAGCCGTAGCCTTGCTCTTGAATGACATACACGTTGGCAAGGATACCATCAATGACTTTAAACTGAACTGGAAGGAAGCTATCGATCTAGCCATTGATTATCAGATTAATCACATATTGGTAGGAGGAGACTTATTCCTAAGTAGATCCTCCCAGAACCTTGATATTCTATTAGCCGTACATGACGCTTTCCAAGAATGTCTTGATAACAATATTAGCGTGACTATTATCGAAGGCAATCATGATAAGGTAGACCAAGAAGCGGCCAGAGGATATTGTCATGTATTCGACTCTTTCGATAACGTGCGTGTGATAGATACTTGGGGAGAGGTTGGATTCGGTGATCTAGCCATGGGATTGATTTCCTATTTCCCGGAGAATGGTTCTTTCATCCAGAAACATGATGAACTAATGGGTTATTTTGACGGAACCGATTATCAAAAACGAATCCTGTATATTCACCAAGGTATCAGAGGAGCGCTCTCCCAGCCTACCGATGACGAGCTTCCGGCTGACATGTTCTATAAATGGGATAAGGTATTGGTAGGTCATTACCATAACCGCTGCAAGTTTGACAACATTGAATATATCGGTAGTTCACGCCAGCACAATTTTGGCGAGGACGAGGAAAAGGGATACACTATCCTATTTTCGGATGGTGACACGGAGTTCGTACAAAACAAGGTAAATATCAGATACAAGACGCTTGAGTTGTCATTCGATGAGATCAACTCACATATCAAGGAGACGATAGAGGATCTTACCCAAGACGGGTATCGTGTACGAGTAAAGATCCTTTGCGATCCAGAGCAAGTCAAGAGCCTAGATAAGCAGTTTTTAATCGATTCTGGAGCGAGCAAGGTCGAAATAGCACAATCTATTACCGAACGAGCGAAAGTCTCTCAGAACACCTTTGAGAAGCGTTTTGACAAGTCTGGATTAAAGAATATGTACTCAACGTTTTGCGAGGAGAATAATATCGACAATAAGGAAGTCGAAGTAGGAATAAGATATCTTAATGTAATCCAGTAGATCATGTGGAGAATAAATAAAATTCAAATAAAAAACATCTGTACCCTAAAGGATGTCGAATACTCGTTCAATCAGGGAGTGACCACTTTGGTTTTCGGTCACAATTTAGACAACGAGGGGCAAAAGAATAATGGCTCTGGGAAATCTGCCTTGACGGAAGCTATTGTTTTTGGACTGACAGGATCTCCATTACGTCAAGTCAAGAATGATGAGCTTATCAATAACGATGAGAAAAGCGCATATATCAAGATTACTCTCGATAATACCAGCGATAATACAGAACTAGAGATTGAACGCACCATCTACAAAAAGGGATCGCCGGATATAATTGTTACCATGTATCGGGACGGTAAGATAGTCGATGATGGATCGACCGTTAAGTCTGGCGTTGATGAGTACAACAAGTATATTCTTGAGTTACTGGGGTTGACAAAAGAAGACATCTATAATAGCTATGTCTTATCCAAACACAAATACCAAGATTTCCTTTCTGCTTCAGACAAAGACAAGAAGGAAATCATCAATCGGTTCTCTAACGGTAATCAGGTAGATCAATCCATACAGGCCGTACAGAATGACAAGAGACCATTAGAGGATGAACTCAATAAGTCCAAGCTTGAGTTATCCAATAATGACGGTCGTATCTCGGCTATTGAGGAACAGATCGAGACTGAGATGGATAACTCGGAGACCAGAAGATTATCAAAGATCCAACGCATAAAGAACACATGCGAGCAAATATCCAAGTATCAAGATTCCATCGATGAATCGAAGATCGAAAAGGAGCAAAATGAGGAGCGATTGGATAAAGCGAAGCAAGCGAACGAAGTCTTGAATGAGATCGATCAAGAGAGTGACAATAAATCCATCGATCAAATCTTGGATGAGATCAACGATAAGTTCTTAAATCTAGGGGTCATCCAATATGACATTAGCGACATCTCCAAATCAAGGGAGGATTTAATGACCCGCATCAATCAACAAAAGGATCTATTGGACAAGCTATCCACTGATTTGAATGAAAGAGAGACCGAGCTTAATACGGCCAAGGAAGTTGAGAATAAATGCTTGGAAAATTATCGTAACGGGCAGTCCGAATATGATAAATTCTGTAAGGAAATTGAATCACGCATAGGTAAGTGTGAAAGCGAACGAAAGAAATTTGGGGATCAAATACTAGTTATGCGCAACACGGTCCGCTCAAATGCCTCCACCATTGCAGATCTGGAAGCGAAGATCAGCGGAGCTATAGAATGTCCCCATTGCGGCAAGCATTTTATCTTGGGAGATAAGGATTTTGACATCGAAAAAGCAAAGGAGGATATTCAACAATACAAGAAATCAACCCAGACTTGCAAGGATAAGATAAGCCTGAACGAGAATGAACTAGATCGCATCGAGGAAAAGATTGATGAGATGAACAAGCTCAAGCTTAAGCAAAAAGGTCTCTTGAATGATATGGAAAGAGAGATCAAGGACGCTAACATGGTCGTGTTCTCAAAAGTGAACAAGATACAGGTCATCAACAGTAACATAAGCAAGGCGAAACGACAGATCGGAGATTTAGAGGAAAGGATCAATCATATTGTCAATGACTTATTCAATGATTTATTCGACAAGGTAGAGATCTCTTTCAAGAGATTATCCAGCGCAATCAAGATCGCCTCCGAATCCATATCGTCGCTAGAGGGAGCAATCAAGGTCAATGAGGAGTTGATAAGCAAGCTGGAGAGCGAGACAAATGAGTCTGTTATCGTGTCACTTCAAACCTCATTGAAAGAGTATAAGAAGAAGAGAGCCTTGATCTACAAGAAACATAACGAGCTGGAAGATCGGATTAAGACCTTAAACACCCAAGAAGCTAGATTCATAGCATTCAAGACCTATCTGGCTAACAGTAAAGTCGAGGCTTTAAATGAGATAACCAATGGCTTCCTAGAGCAAATAGGTAGCGACTTGAGAGTTAGGTTTGACGGTTATACCATGCTAAAGTCCGGAAAGATACGTGACAAGATCTCGGTATCCCTGTTACGAGATGGTATTGACGCTGGTAGTTTCTCTAAATTCTCTGAAGGCGAGAAAGCTAGGATACAACTAGCCACGATCCTAGCAATGAATACCCTTACAAACAATAACGCAGACTTGAACAAAGGATTGGATATTCTGGTGCTTGATGAGATACTTGCAGCTGTTGACGAGGAAGGGTTGACATTCATTCTTGAGTCATTAAATAAACTCAAGATCACTTCTCTGGTTGTGTCTCATGGCAAGACAGCGGAGTCATACCCATATAAATTAGTAATAACCAAACAAAACGGAATATCAACTATTGGATAATCATATCAAAGTTCCCGTAGATTTAAAGAAAGAAGATATATTGGCGCTTGATATAGCCACGCATACGGGATACTACTCAACCCACGGATCGGGCACGTGGGATTTCACTGAAAAGAAATCTAACGATTGGAAACAACACCTTGATTTCAGAACCACATTATTAAATTTTATCCAGAAAAACAACATTAGGCTCATAGCCGCAGAGGATGTAAACGTAGGTGGTCGATTCTCCGGTATGAGAAAACTAAGTGAGTTTAGGGGTATCTTGATGGAGATATGCGATACTATTGGTCTCCCAGAGCCAATCTTCGCCAATGTATCAGCTATCAAGAAGTTCGCTACCAATAACGGAAACGCCAGCAAGGAGGAGATGATCCAAGCCATGAAAGACAAATATGGGCAGACTCCCATAGACGATAACGAGGCTGACGCTTGTCACATTTTCCATTTAATATGTAAGAGATATAGATTATGAGCGAGATTAGAAGAAAGAGAAGAAAGCTAAATCTTCATATGAATGTTTTAGGGGTATTGTTGTCAGATTTCTATCAATTTCTTGAAAAGACACCAAGGCCATCTGACGATGAGGTAAGGCAAACTTTCACGCATTGCCATAAGAGATGGAAGAAGTACTGTGTGACCAAGGGGTTGTCGGAGATGATGATGGATGAGTTTAAACTTCAAGTGTCGGAAGCATGGAAACACAAAATGAGCGAAAGCCATTAGACAAGTTGACAAGCGAAGAGGTAAGAGAAAGACATGATTTATTCAACAAGTATGTCACCCCCAACCTCAACTTGGTTTATAAATGTGTCATCCAGTACTCGATGGATAAAAATTATATTGATGATAATTACGTAGAGGCTTTGGTCAACTATTATAATTACATCGACACCTATGATCCAACTAGACCTTTGGCCACGTGGCTTCATATTGTTTGTAAGAGGTTCGTACATAACCTTGAGATGAGAAGAACCAAGGAGACCAAGTCTACGGATGATGTCAAGATAGATAACTCTCCTGAATTCTCCTATGATCCTCTGGAGGTTAGCGAGAATATATTAGGCGTGGATAATTGGAGAGATCTTTACGATGATGATATATTGAGTGCCTTGGAGACATTAAAGCCGATATATCGTGAGGCGTTCATTCTTCAGCAAGCAGGTTACAAATTGCACGAGATAGTCGAGATCTCATATCAAAATGGTAATCTCGCATCAAAAAGTATCGATACGGTTAAAAGCCGCCTATTCCTTGCCAGAATGCAATTACAAGCCTTATTGACCAGAGATGGAAAACGAAGGATTGATTAAGAAGTTCATCAAGGTCTACGTTGAGATAGAAAGAAAATGCCTCCATCCCCAGTTCTCTTTTCCCGGAGGAGGAAAGGTAAACCGTGAGATGGAGGCATTCACGAGACAACTCAATGATAGATTCGGTGAGGTAAGCGACAGCCGTGTGGTAGATTATTGCGTATGTATCGCTCATTATTGGAGGGATCTAAAAAGACAATGGAGACCCAGCTTCTCATTCGGTCCAAAGGCTATCCAACGTTACATAGATTTCAAGAATGGCAAAAGGTATTATGAGGATGGATGGCTAAAGGATCATGGATTATCCAGATCATATCTGGAGAGTCTTATCATGGATACGTCTAATCACCCATTGGCAAAATACGTTTACATGGAAGCTGAGGAAACAACGAAAGCCAGAGCACAACGAATAGGAGCCTATATTGCATTATGCCTCAAAAGCACATTGTTATGGTCCCCTTTCTCATCTTCCTGTCAAAAATGCGAACGATCGGACATATGCAAGCAATACACCAATAATGTTTATCCGGAATTATATAGAATCAGATTAGAGAAATGGCAAAAGAAGAAATAAAACAACTTAGCGAGGAATTCCTGTACATCTTATATAACTCTGCTCTAAAACGTAGTAATATATGCGGTATCATCGTTGAGAATATGAGACCGGAATATCTTCCGGACAAGCAGTTTCAAGCCATCAACAAAATAATGGGAGTCTACTTCAAGGCGAACAAATGCCCACCTTCTGTCGGTATATTGATGGAAAAGGTAAGAGATGACTTGGATTCGGTAGAATTGGTACAAACCATCAATGAGGTCAGCTATAATGAGACTGACGATATAATAATCGATACCTTGGAAGAGTACATCAAGGATGTCAAACTAAAGCAAGTCTATCAAAAGATTCCCCAATATTACAATAAGGGGCAAGCGGAAAAGGCGCAAGATGAGATCAAGAAGTATGCTGAATGGTTAAACTCGTTCTCATTGCACGCCTCTAGTTTTATCGATGTCTTAGGCACGTTCAAGGAAAGATATGATGATAACGTGAAAGAGGTAGAAGAGACAAAAAGACAGAACAAGCCTATAGTATCCCGTTTCTATATCGATGATCTGGACGAGATGAACGGAGGAAGGAACTTGCGCACGCAATTAACATGTTTCTTGGCTCCCACCGGTGTCGGTAAGTCCCATATAGCACGCCATATAGGTCTTCACGCCGCTATTGATGACGGATTGGACGTGCTGCATTTCCAGCTTGAGGGATCACAGAAAGAAGTGGTTGATGCATATAGCGGGGCCTTGATAGAAAAAAGCTCATATCTGTACGAGAAAGGTAAATTGACAGATAATGAGATAGATAGATACATGGCCCAGATTAACGAGTACGCCGGCAACATCGATGTCAAGTCTTTCCCACGCTTCAATAGCAAGGTATCTACCATCGATATCAAATCCGGGATTGATGAGTACAAGAAGATATATGGCAAATCTCCCGATGTGATAATAATTGACAGCATGGACTTGTTAAGTGACGCATCCGGAAAACAATGGGACAGCGACCACGAGAGACACAAGCGAATAGCGGTAGCTAATGATTTAAAAGATATAGCTGGCGATGAGGATGTATGGATTGTCGTAACTTATCAAGCTACCGTAGAGAACAGGGATTGGTTAAATGACGAGAAAAACGTATTGACAGAATACAACTGCTCAGAGGCAAAAGGATTAGCGAGACCAATGACCCATTTAATATCGTTAAATCAATCCGATAATGAGAGAAAAGAGAACATTATTCGCCTTCATATCGCTAAATCAAGGTTCTTTAAAAAAGGAAAAACGATCAAGATTGCCACAAGATATGAGGACGAGGTATTTTACGACAAACAAAGAACATTAAACATAAGTAAGGTAGCGTAAAAAATAGCAAAGCTCATAGATTTTTCTATGGGCTTTTATTGTTTTATTAAATCTTCTTATTATCTTTGCAAAGTCAATGAATTATACTCATAATGAGGTAGAGTTTTTAATCCAAGAACTCAAAATTGAACTGAATGGTCATTTGGACGGATCCGAAAAGAATCTGATAGCAGAATACTGTCCATATTGTCATAAAAAGCACAAGTTTGCTATCTATATAGGGAAACCAACCGCAAAGAAAACACTGTTCGCCTCTCATTGCTTTTCTTGCGGAAAATCCAACAGGGAACTAACCCCATTGTTAGAACATATAGGTAGGACAGACTTAGTTTTCGAGGCTACAAGCTCGATTAGTGCTGAACTGGATAATCTTTCTTTTATAACGAATGAGAATGGAGATGTTGTCAATGATAGTGTCGATATCATTGATCCTCCGAAAGGGTTTAAAAGGAGTTATAAGAATAACTACTTAAAGACTCGTGGATTTAACGCTGATGATTATGAGTACTTTCCAGTAGGAACCACGAGAGGCTGCAATTTTAAGCTTGACAATTATGTTATTTTCCTCATCATAGACGCAGGGGATATCGTTGGGTGGGTAGCGAGACATATATGGCCTAAACAAGAGATCGATGAACACAATCGAAAGGCCAAGAGGAACGATGAATATCAGATCATGAGATATCGTAACTCCACAGAGAATGATTTCGTGAAGCTCCTTTATAACTTTGACGCTGTAATCGAGGGAGAAACGGACACGGTGATTATTGTCGAAGGCATCTTTGATGTGATCGCATTGACCAGAAAACTGGAGTTATACGACTGTCAACGGATAGCTGTAGTGGCTACCTTTGGCAAGAAAATCTCCAACGTGCAGATCTACAAGTTGCAAACAAAAAGGGTGAGAACCGTTGTTCTTGCTTATGATGGTGACGCTGTAGAAGCAAACAAGAACACAGCCCAGCAATTAAAGCCATATTTTGACACCTATATTGCGGACATCGAAGGATCACTTGATTTCGATGAGATGGGTCGTGACCAGATTTACGATACGTTCGCTTACAGGATAAAGACACCTATTGAGTATTCATTAAATAAAATCTAAGAAAATGTCGAGAGAAAAGAAAATCTATGCGGATCAAGATCCAAACTGGGAAGGAAAGGATCTAAAATATTGGAAATTAGGGTTTCCTAGGTGGTGGAATCCAGTGTTCTGGTTAACGGTTATAATGTTCCCTATTATAGCAGGGGGTTATGGGTTTATACAACACACATATGCTTTAATAATGGAGATCAAGAGGTTCTTCCATAATTACAAGATATGACCGAAAGCCTTCAAGAATGGCTTGCGACTAACCAAATATCTTACCGTGAAATAGACAATGAGGTCTTCGAGATAGAAGGCTTCGGCAAGCTATTTATCAATGATTTAACTGAAGTTGAATCCATTTTCAGAAAAGACAATAATGGAGAGACCATATTTAATATCATGTCAACCAAGACCGAATTGATAGAGCAAGAAGTATTCTATACATGCTTCCAGTTCGGGGATAATTGGTACTACTTTGACATGAGGGGAGAGTTCAGGTTGAATATACTGAAATACATAGGTAAGAGGCTCCCGACCATACATAGCACAGGATTTGTCAACCTAGGTATCCACACGCCATTCGAGCTATTGAATGGTTCTTTCCAGATTTCAGACTGGATTAGGAAAGCCAAGTATCTGGGGCAAAACGCTATCGGTATCTGCGATAAGAATACGATGGCTGGAACGTTGGTACTCCAGAAGGAATGCCAAAAGGAAGGTCTTGGCTTTGTGATCGGATACACCTTGGACATGCGATACAAGGAAGACATCATCCCTATAAAGGTATATTGCCAAACAAACGAGGGGTTGTCCAACCTCCTACGTATCCAGAAAGAGATCAACGTGGATAGCGAGAACAAGACCCTTTCTTTCTCCAACCTACAAAGATATTGTAAGGGGAACGTGATCGTATTGGGGACATTGGCCGTGTACTGGATGTTCGACAATATCGAGTTGGTAAAAGCCTTAAACAAGGTCTCTAAGGTCTATTATCAAGTTGACCTTACCGAGTTCAAGGCTGACAGGTTCGATAAGGCATATCTGGAGGCGTTAAAGTTCTTTTATGATAAAGAGACGTTTGTTCCCCCTGTCCTTATTTGCGACAACTACTATCTGGACAAGGATGACGCAAAGAACAAGATCATATTGAACAAGATCTCGGATGGTGCCGCTCATATGCAAAGTGACGAGCAATATTTCAAGGATCTGGATGAGCACTATAAGGTGATAGACCAACTATTCAGTGATGAATGGGATAAATGGGAAATATTCACTGAGATGTGTAACAATACGATCAAAATAGCTGAAGGAGCGAAAGCGGCTTACGAGACTACCAGAAACTTTATGCCTCAATACGACATGACCCCAGAGGAACGAGAGAAATATGGAGACAGGCACAATATGTTCAACCAGATCATAGAGGAAGGTTTTAAAAAACTCGTTCCTAAAGGAAAGGAAGAGGAATATCGCAAAAGGGTTGAGTATGAGAAATATGTCATTGAATCAACCAATAATATCGATTATTTTCTCGTACAATATGATACGGTGAACTGGGCCAACGAACAAGGGATCATGACAGGTATCTCCCGTGGTTCTGGAGGTGGGTGTCTCCTGCTCTATTTGATGGGTATCACCAAGCTTGACCCATTGAAGTATAACTTGATCTTTGAGAGATTCTTGCTTCCTGACCGCTCAGGTTTATACGAGGCCAACACGACCGTTATGCAAGGCAAGATAGAGTCGAAAGAATACGTAGAGATATCAATGAATGGAAAAACTTACTCGTTTGATCGAGACGCAAAATTCTTGGTCAAGCGAGGAGATGAAGAGATAGAGGTCTACGCCGATGAGCTAATGACGAACGATGATATAATATTTGACAACAGGGATTTAATATGGACTATTAACGAGTTATGAATATAAATTTAGACGATAACCAGAAAATGAAAGAGGCATACGACTTGGTATGCAACACGAATGAGAATGTATTTATCACGGGCAAGGCAGGAACAGGAAAAACCACGTTGCTTCATTATTTACAAGAGAATTGTGACAAGAATATCACGGTGGTAGCTCCTACCGGTATAGCCGCAATCAATGCGGGAGGAACGACCATACATTCACAGTTCGGTGTCCCGTTTGGTCCGTTTAGGCCCAATATCGTAGGAAAGAACGTTTATCCGGGGTTGGATAGCTACGCATTACGACCAGACAAGATCGACGTATTGAAAAATATGGATACCTTGATTATTGATGAGATCAGTATGGTTAGGGCAGATTTGTTGGACGCTATCAATGATATCTTATGTGTCCATCGTCATTGCAACAATAAGATGTTCGGAGGCGTGCAAGTGCTCATGTTCGGTGATCTTTACCAGTTAAGCCCAATTATTAACAAAGAGGAAGAAGAGATACTGAAAGACCTATATCAATCATACTATTTCTTTGATTCTTGGGCGTTAAAGCTTAGTGGATTCAAGATGATTGAACTGGATAAAATCTACCGGCAAAAAGATCCCGTATTCATTAATATTTTGAACGAGGTAAGGTCTGGAGTTATCTCCAAGGATAATTACGATATCCTCAAGAAGAAATGCCAACCACGATTCAAGTCGGAAGAGAATATGATCACGGTTTGCTCGCATAACTCAAAGGCAGACAAGATCAACTCAAAGGAACTGGAGAAATTGAAAACCAAGGAATATGTCTTTAACTGCAACGTAGAAGGAGAGTTTGGAAAAAATTCCATCCCTTGTGATATGATCCTAAGATTGAAGGAAGGAGCACAAGTGATGTTCTTAGTTAATGATCCAGAAGGTAGATATTGCAATGGTACGATTGGTACGATAGAATATCTAAAACCCAATCCAGACACCAAGGAGTTTGATATAGTGGTAAAACTGGAGGATGGATACAGCATAGAGGTTAAACCACACACATGGGACAATAACAAATTTACCCATGACGCAGATTCAGGCAAGATCAAGCGTGAGTCCATAGGCAAATGTACCCAGATCCCATTACGGTTAGCTTGGGGTATCACGATCCACAAGTCACAAGGATTGACATTTGACAAGGTGATCGTTGACGCTGGAAGATCATTCGCTGACGGACAGATCTATGTGGCCTTATCCAGATGTCGATCTCTTGAGAATATGCACCTTATCTCCATGTTCAGCCAAGATCAGATCAGATGTGATAGGAAGATCGTCAAATTCATGAGAACAAAAAGAAACGAGCAATCAATTAATACAGAAGAATAAAATGGAAAGCAAAATTTTAAGCGCTAAGTACAATTCGGGAGATACACCGTTAAGATTAGGGAATTTAGAAATTCCTTGTTACGTATTGGAAGACGGAACCAGAGTTTTCTCTGGTAGAGGCATTCAAAAGGTTCTTGGATACGGAGATAAGAGGGCAATGGTTACAAGATTTTGTAACCAAAAGCGATTTAACGCCAATATTTTCGTCCGGAGAAAATAGCGTATACAACAAGATCACAAACCCAATCAAATTCAATAGAAATGGAGCGGGAGGCTCTCAATCAATAACTTACGGATACGAGGTGACAATTTTAATTGATCTATGTTCTATTATCATTGACGCAAATCGGTCCGGTGTTTTTAACGATATGGTAGTCGTAAATAATGCAGATATCATTATTAGATCCGTAGCTAAGGTTGGAATTATCGCCCTTGTAGACGAAGCTACAGGTTATAACAAGGTAAAAGAAAGAGCTAAGGATGAGCTGCAAAAATTCTTGAACCGATTCTTATCCGAAGAAGCGAGTAAATGGGTAAAGACATTCAATGATAGCTTCTTTGAGATGATCTATAAAATGCGTGGCTGGGATTGGAAAATGACAAACAAGAAACCCGGAGTGGTGGGACAATGGATCAATGATATAGTATATAAAAGACTTGCTCCGGGTGTCTATTTGGAATTACAGGACCTCAATCCTAAAGATGAGAATGGGCACAGAAAAGAAAAACATCATCAGTATTTATCAAACGAGACGGGAAAACCTATGTTGAAAGGGTATTTGAATACAATTGAGGCTTTGGGTAGAGCCGCTGATTATGATTGGGATGTTTTCATGACTTTATTGAATAAAGCCTATCCAGTACAAGCACAACAATACGATACATTATTAGATAAATAAACAAAAATATGAAACCAATCAAATTTACAAGCGGAGTTTACAGAATCAAGGAAATCAAAGAAAACTCATCTTCCAAGTTTTACAAAAATCTAAAAGTCGGTACGATGATTCGGTTTGAGTTTGAGACAGGTATTATCGAAAAGACTACTAAGATGGCCATTCATAACCTGACTAACAATACTTCTTATGTTTCTCCGGCACATAAGGTTAGATCAGTGTTTTGGAGATTTACTTTAGAAGAAGTCAAGGATAAAGAAGTGTGTAAATGAACATACAATCGATCAATTTGAGACATTCCGCAATTCCAATATCTGTAATCGATTGTTGTGTAGGGAAAGGGTATAGACAAGGAGAAAGCGGTAGCCTTCCGGACGTGGACATCGATTATCAGTCCGACCGTAGGCAAGAAGTAAAGGAATACCTTGAACGCAGATATAATAAGAACGGTCTCCAGCGTGTATTTAGCGCTGGAACCTTCACAACAATGAAATTGAAAGCCGTATTGAAAGATGTGGCGAGGATTCATAATGTACCCGTGTACGAGGTGAATTACATCAACAAGATCATTGATGATGATTCCATGGACTACACTGGATTGTTCCAGCTAGCCTATACGAACAAGAGGGTCAAGGAATTTATCATGAATTATCCGCAAGTCATAGAGGATATCAGGACATTGATGGGACAACCTCGCTCCTCTTCCATTCACGCCTCAGCTATCATCATCACGCCAGAGACAAAGGATGGCAAGACGATGGAATGCTTCGATTATCTCCCGATCAAGAAGATCGATGACATCTTGGTATCCGAGATCGATGGGTATTCGATTGATGACATCGGGCTTCTTAAAAATGACTGTCTTGGTATCAAGGAGTTAACCAAGCTTCAGAAGACACGAGATTTGGTTGTTAAGGAATATGGTGATCCTACGACATTTCTGGATATTATCACAAACAAGCTGGAGGATGAGAAAGCTTACAAGTTATTCACCAATGGTTTCACGCAGAACATCTTCCAGTTCGGATCGGCTGGAATGACCAAGTTCGTGATGGAGATGAAGCCAACCTGTATTCATGATCTTATAGCAGCTAATGCTTTGTTCCGTCCAGCAACCATCGAATCAAAGTCAACCGAGAATTATGTAGCCTATAAAAACAGAGAAAAGGAACCTGCTTATTTATGGGGAACTTACGAAATTATGAAAGAAACATTCTCTTTACTTGTATATCAAGAACAATTGTGTCAAATAGCTCAAGATATTGGAGGTTTTTCATTAGCAGAAGGTGTACATCTTGTCAAATTTATTAGCAAGAAAAAAGTAGATAAGATTTTAGCCATGAAAGGTAAGTTTATCGAAGGAGCAAAAAATAAGGGTTGCCCCAAAGAGGATATTGAGGCTTTATGGCACATGATAGAATCTGGAGGAAGCTATCTATTCAATAAATCGCATTCTACAGCATACGCTCTTACAGCCTATCTAGGAGCATGGTATAAAGCCAATTACCCAACAGCATTTTATACTGTAGCTCTGGAATACGCCAAAGATGAGAACATTTCCTCATTGATGGCCGAGATGGAACAAGCCTCCTCCTGTAAGATTGTCCATCCAGATATCAATGTCTCTGGGGTAGAATTTGAGACGGATTACAAGAAAAACGAGATCTATTGGTCATTATCAAGGATCAAATTCGTCGGAACAGAAAGCGTAAACTTGATAGTCAATGAGAGAGAGAAGAACGGCCCATATTCTTCAATTGAGGATTTTTGCAAACGTATTTTTCGAAAAAAGCTATTGAAGTTACCCGGAGAAGAAAGATGTCCAGTAAACTCAAGACAAGTCAAGAACTTGATCCTAGCGGGTTGCTTTGACAAGGTAGAGGGGATTTTATCGGTGCTGGAACGATACGCTGCCTTGGAGAAAGCGGCTGGTATATTAGGATTCGAGATCTCAGAGACAGATTTTCCACCAGAAAAGATATCGCAACATTATTTCTGGTCAATGTTACAAATCTCTATCAGTGGTATAGGTAGTGTTGACTATAGAAGGGTATTCGATAACTCTGAGTTCAAGACAAAGCTAAGGGGAGCGAGTTATAAGGATATCGGACGTTGCTTCCAGCCCGATATGGACGGTAAGAAAGCGGCTATTTGCGCAACGGTAGTAGAATTCAAGGAAAAGAGTTTCGAGGATAAGGAAAAGAAGAAAAAGAACTTCGGTGTACTGACGCTCCAACAGAACACGGAGACGATAGAGCTGATAGTATGGCCAGAAAACTATGAGACAATGAAGTCACAACTTATAAACGCAAAGGACCACATCTTTCTTATGAGTTGTATGGTAAAATGGAGTAATTTCTCCAATCAAAACGGATTACAAGATTACAAAGGTTCAATTTTAGAAATTATTTAAAGTATGTCGAAAAACAAGAGAAGAATGAGATTGTCCGAGGATGATCTATTGGTCGTGTTAAGCATGAGGGGGTATGATTTATATAATAACCCCTACAAGTACAGCGTTGATTCTCAGTCAACGTACAGATTAACCTTAAGTCGTGAAGAAGAGGACGTTGTAGCTAAAGACCGAGTAAGAAGAGCCTTTAACCAAAGTGAGGACGCTGCAAAAATCGTGAACGCAAGCCTCCAGCATATCTATCAAGATTACACGGTAATGGTTACGTTGAAAAACAAGATATCGGGTGATACAGTAAGCTTTTCAGTGCTTAACGAATGAAACCAATTGTCATCTGTATTGTCGGAGCGTCCGGAAGCGGCAAGACACATATGAGTAAATTTTTATATGAGGGTTTCGGAATACCCATGGTAGTATCAATGACAACGAGACCCAAGAGACGAAACGAGGTAGACGGCGTAGACCACAAATTCGTATCAAAACAAGTTATAGAGAAAGAAAAAAAAGCGGACAATATATTGGCATATACCCAATATGGAGATCATGAGTATTGCGCCCTTCACAGCGATATCAAAGATAAACCGATCTGTTCTTATGTGATAGATGAAGTCGGGTTAGAATATATAACCCTTCACTTCTCACATTTGTACACCATTATCGCTATCTATGTGGAAAGAAGTCTGGAGAACAGAAAGCTAAGTGGCGTTAGCATAGAGCGTCTGCATAGGGACAAGAAAAGATATACTCTTCCACCGGAATATTACGATGTGATTATAGATAATAATGGAACCCTTGGTGATTTCGAGGAGAATATCATCAAGGTTATGTCAAACAAAAGCAACCAAAAATATTACGAGATAGATGGCAACAGCGAAGAACAAACAGCAGATATACACCGCATGTGTACTAGATACGGAAACAGGCGGGTTAGACGCAAGTAAATGCGCCATTACCCAACTCTCCTGCCAGATGGTGAGATTGGATACCTATGAGATAATCGGCGTGTTCGATGAGTATATAAAACCATACCCTAAAGGAGACTTCCATATCAATACCAACAAAACTCTTAGAAAGAAAAGAGAGATCGAGAAAGAGGAAAGCGCCTATTTCGAGTATAACCCACAAGCATTGAAAGTAACCGGGTTGTCAGTCGATTTTTTAAATAAGAATGGGAAGGATATAAATGAGGTAGCTGATAGCTTCATTAGTTTTATCAAGAAATGCACGTTAGGGACATCAAAGGCTTACAAGCCTATCCTAGTAGGTCATAATATACCGTTTGACTTGAATTTCCTCTTTCATTTTTTTATCTATACCGGAAAGATGAAAGAGTTTTCTGACGTATTCAATGGTACTGAGGATATTTTTGGAAACTTCCACCCTCAGATGATAGACACCATGACTCTTAGCAGGATGGCTTTCGCCGATGATCCGGAGGTTACGACCTATAAACTGGGAAGCTTGACAGAGATGATGGGGATCGAATTGGTTGACGCTCATTCCTCCATGGCTGATGTCGAGGCTACCAATGGATTGTTTACTATATTCTCAAACAGGATGAGATGTGGGTCAGTGGGAGATGATTCAGGATTGATTAAGCAAGCGGAAAAAACAAGGGTACATTTTAAGATATGATAGAAGAACAAGTGACATTTAAAGCGCATTCGGACAAGATGTGCTATGGGGTATCGGGTGATAATGAAGAGATGCTGGTGGAGATATCAGGGTACGACCTCAATACGAGGTTCAATCTGGACAAGATCAATTCTCTGGAGGACGCTGAGAACGCTTGTGCGGCTCTATCAAACGTATTTTTCAAGGCTTTATGCGAGCAATTGCTTATAGAGAGCCAGAAGAACAAAAACAATAAATAGTATATATTTCTATTCTTTTTAAAGGGAGGTAACATAGCAGCTATCTCCCTTTTTATATTAATAAAACCAAAACTTAAAAGAATGAGCAATAATAGAGAAACGATACGAATACCTACCATTCAAGGCAATAAGGTATTGCAACAACAAATAAAATCTGAGTTCGCTCCTATGCCCCCGCAAGCCATGTTAACAGAGAAAGAGGAGTTGTTCTGTCAACTATTCTGTAACGGAGGGAAAAGATTCGCAGGAAACCAAGTAGAGACATACAAGCAAGTATTTGGAGACAAAGAGAATAACAAGTTGATGATCGAATCCAATAAATTGTTGACCTCCCCAGCCGTAACGTCCAGAATCAAGGATATCATGACAAACAAGATGGAGAATGAATCCTACGCAAAAGTAAGGGTGCTTGAGACATTGTTCGCTATCATGGATGAGACTAGGGAAGCGAAATATAAAGACAAATGGGGCGTATCCCTATCCCCTGCCCCATTACGGGCGGTGTCAGTTAACGCAGCTAAAGCTATAGCGGATATATATGGATTCAAGGCTGGAGGCGAAACTGGCGTGACAATTAATGGAGAGAATAACGTAACCTTTAACGTAATAGTACCAAACAAGAATGTATAAACCAACCCCTAAGCAAACCGAACGAGGTCTATATATATTAATAGTCGTACTTTTAATAATCTATGGCATATGGAACTCAGAGATAGCGATCCCCCTAGTAAAAGCTTTTTCAGAAGCCATGCAAATCATTATATCAACAACTCCTACAATTATTATGTCTACATGAAAAATTTAATCATGAATAACCTTCGTCTGGTTATAACTATCATATGTTTTCTTATAACGCTATATATCCAGCATATTGAGAACATGAATAAGCTTCAAGAATTAGATCATAGGTATAAGACATTGGAGATAAAAGTGGATGATCAATATAAAAAGATAGATGCCATTAAACTGGATAAATCAGTCTTCGAGGCGACCATGATCCAAGTAACAGCGATACGAGACGATATCAAAGAAATAAGATCAGATATTAAATCCATATTAAGGGAAAAATAATTCATAAAAAGAGCTATCAATATTTGGTAGTTCTTTTTTTATTTTATACTTTTGCATTATTCTAATGAGAGCAAAATCTACGCTCAACCTATTTATATATTATCAATAATATTAATACTTAATAGCATAATACACCGTTTTTTATTCGCTGTATTATTATTATCATTATCCATATCAAGTTCAAAAAGCGAATACAATCATATACATTATTATACTGAGAATGATCTATTCAACAATGCCGTAGAGTTCATCATCAATCATGAGGGATGGCATGGTAAGGATCATCACCCTTTTGTGGGATATGGCCACAAACTAACCAAGGAGGATAGATTCAATCATAATATTTCCCACTCTTTCGCAAGGGAACTTGTGATAAAAGATCTCAAACAAAAATGCTCGGTATTCAAGGAATTCGGAAAGGACTCCTTGCTTCTAGGGATACTGGCTTATAACGTGGGAGAAGGGAATGTCAGAAGATCGGAAATGATCAAAAAGATAAGATCCGGTAACAGATCGATCTATGAGAACTATGTCAGCTTTTGCAAGGTCAATGGTAAGATAGTTCCCTCAATCAGAAATAGAAGGATAAAAGAGTACAAACAATTTTTCAATAAAACAAAAATAACAAGGAATGGATTTAAAAGTAAATGATGTGGTAATCATCGATGAGATCCCGGATAAGGATTTGAATTTCCTGTCTGGAAGATTGGGGATTATAACCCAAGTATTAAACAGCCCGGCACGAAAGTCTAGGGGTTATATCGTGAGAGTTGTCGGCTTAGGGGAAGAGTTCGAGCAAGAGTGGTTCATCGATATTCAGTACGTTAAACCAAATAATCAATAGAATATGTATATAACAACACAAATTGTAAAAGCTGTTCCAATGACAGCGTATGAATACCAAATATCCCAAGGATATGAAGGATGTGAGGATCTTGAGAATATTAACGGATACAAAATAACCGATGATGATGGGGTAATGGAATGGATCTGTGAGTATGAGTTTAAAAAGAGATATAGGGGTATCATGGGGCAAATGACTTTCGGGGATGCGATAGAGTATCTGAAGAAGGGATGCTTGGTTACAAGAAAAGGATGGAATGGCAAAGGCATGTACCTATTTATTAGACCAGAGGATACTCTTCCACTGGAAACAATCGTAAAGGCCAAGTCATTACCAGATGCATTCAAGGATAAGGTTCTCGAAAACCCAAATACGGAATCAGTAAAGTTTGGAGCCTATATTTGCATGAAATGCGCGGATGGTTCTATATGCAACGGTTGGTTAGCGTCACAGACCGACATGTTAAGCAATGACTGGATGTTAGTCTTAACCAAAGATCATGAATAGACTTTTAGTGCTAGGAATATTTATCAGCACCATACTAAATATTTGGCTTTTTACCGATCGAGGCAAATTAATCGAGTCTAAGGATAAATACCAGCAAAACACCGAGACTCTCTTGGCTGATATACGCCAATACAAACTAGACTCAACAAGAAGCGCAACAGAGAGCTCAAGATTACAGTTGACCATAGAGGAATACAAGAAGTACAGGGAGGAAGACACGAAAATCATAAGAGATCTAGGAATAAACATAAAAAGGCTGAAGGCTTCCCTCCAACATCAAGTGTCGATAGATGTACCTATCGATGTGCCCGTAAGAGATAGCATCATTTACAGAGACTCGCTTATCAAGGTTCCATCGATCAAGTTATCCAATAAATACGTAAGCATAGATGCTACAATCGAAAATAACACGTTGAAAGGATATATGTCACTGAATGTATGGCTGAAGCAGTTTGTATACATAGAGCCAAAACACAAGTTCCTTTGGTTTAGGTGGGGGATTAAAGGGATCAATCAAGTAATCATCTCAGATAACCCATATGTAAAAATCAATTATTCAGAATTTATAGAAATCAGTAAAAAATAAAGAAGTATGTTAGAAAAAGTATTGTTTTGGAGGGTAAACTCAACAACTCTGACCTCCGACCTTAATTCGGTAAACAACATATTCATCAAGTTGATAACCAAACTAGAAAAGATCCGAAAGCGTCTTTCAGTTGTCTCGGAGAAAAACCAACAGCAAATTACCAAACTCCAGATCGAGAGAGACAAGTTATCCGTGATCGATCGTGATATTCAAACTCAAATCGAGAAATACGAAGGGATGATAGTATAGAGTTAAAGGGGCGTTAAGCCCCTTTGTCGTTAATAGACTATTCTTAATAAAAACCAAAACACGATACTAATGGGATACAAAACTTTAGTCCCTCCCAAGGACTTAAAAATCAATTTCTCCCCTTCGCCAAAACAATTCGAGCTATGGAAAGCGTTACAGCCAGAATGTCATATATGCGGTGGAGAGATAAAGAACGTATATATAGGAACAGACGATCATGGGAATAAACAGTATGTTCCTGAATGCTCATCATGTGGTAATAGGAACATACCCCAGATGATTCTCGGAGGAGGAGCTGCTGGAGGAGGTAAGGCACAACCCTATTCAGCCAAGATACTTACGCCGGAAGGATGGATAACAATGGGTGACGTTAAGATAGGAACAGTGGTGTCAACCCCAGATGGAAAGACCGCCAAGGTGATAGCTATCCATGAGCAAGGAATAAAAAAGGTTAACAAAGTGATTACCAATGATGGATGTTCTACAGAATGCTGTGACGATCATTTATGGAAAGTATATTACAAGAAGAGAGACAAGACTTGGATCAAGGGTGGATATGATGAGAGGATTATGGATACAGCTACCATAAGAAAAAGACTCAAACATGGAAACCTAGCTTTCATCCCTACCGTGAACGAGCTAGAGTTCGGCGGGAAGTTTGATAACTATATGACCGCCTACTCTTGGGGATATTACATCCGAAATATCATGCCAGACCCTAATAACTTCAAGAGATCAAATCACACAGAGATCCCGCAAGACCTAGTTACCTCCAGCCTTGAGGACAGAAAAAATTTCTTGAGAGGATTGCTTAAGGAAGTAAATATAAGGAGTACCGGCAAATATGAGTTCATGAGCCGATCGGAGAAATTTGCCAATCAATTGCTGGACATCCTTAGAAGTATTGGAGCCATAGCTACCGTAGTCAAGAGTAAGGGGAAAGGTAGAATTATAAAATATTTCGTCCGCTTCTCATTCGATCCAAGGATAAATAAAATGACAAAACCGACAACCACGCCAGCTCATAGGAGATATATACGAAGCGTGATCGAGTTGGACGAGCATAAGGAATGCAGGTGCATAACGCTTGACAGCGATGACCAATTGTATATCACCGATGATTTTCTTGTCACCCATAACTCATATGTTGGTAGCGCATGGCTGGTGAGCAGTTGCATGAGGTTCCCCAATATACGAGCCGTGGTAGCACGTAAGACTATCAAGTCTCTGAAGGAATCAACGTTTGTTACCATTAAGAAAGTAATGAAGGAATGGGGATTAAAAGAGGATGAGAATTTCTGCATAAATAATATAGAGGGAACGATAACTTTCTGGAACGAGTCTGTTATCATGATGAAGGAGATGGCCGATCTTCCAGCGGACTTGGATTTTTCCCGTTTTGGTTCTATGGAGGCTACCTTGGTTTTCGTTGACGAGGCATCCGAGATTTCAGAAAGGGCGGCAGACGTGATGTTCTCCCGTATTCGTTGGAAAACATCGGAGACATTCAAGACACCCAAGATGTTCTTGTCTTGTAATCCGGCGGCATGTTGGCTGCGAGATAGGTTCGTACAGGACAATGATGGCAATCCTGTGAAGTGCAGGGATGGCGAGGTATTTATTAGGTTCTCTATATTCGATAATCCGGATGAGAGTTTCCGACAGATATACGAGTCTTCGCTGAATAAGATCAAGGATAACGCTACAAGGGAACGCCTTCTATATGGAAACTGGGATTTCGTTGAGGCTAATGAAATGGCGTTATACAAAAGTTTCTCTGGTGACAAGCATTTGATCCAGAGCTTGAAAGAAAATGTATATGATCCGATGAAACCATTGATCCTAGGATTCGACTTCAACGTATTTCCGCACATGACATGCGAGGCCGTACAAATTGATTGGGAGAATAAGAACGTGTATTTCTTGGAGGAATTTCTTGGGAGACCAGAGGAGAAACTTAACAATACCCCTAAGTTTGCCCAGTACGTAAAGGATAAGTTATTGGAATCAAAACATATCGGAGGAGTGGTATTGACGGGAGACCCCGCTGGATTGGCCAGAAACACACAAACTGAGGATGGCGTAAACAATTTCACCATTATCCAGTCTTGCATGAATAACACCATATTAAGACCAAAACAGAACATATTAGCCAAGCAACCACCTCAGAAGAACCGTGTTGATTGGATCAATGAGTTATTCGATGGTCTGGATGGGTGGAATATTTATATTGACCTAAGATGCAGGAAATTGACTGAGGATTTGGTCTATCAGATCAGAAATGAGGATGGGACGAAGAACAAGCAGAAGGTCACTGATCCAAAGACAAAGGTCAGATATGAGAAATATGGTCACTGTTTCGCCGCTGGAACGATGATAACCACTAAGAAGGGAAAAATACCTATAGAAAATGTAAATGTTGGCGATTACGTATTGACAAGAGAAGGATACAAGAAAGTAACTTTCTCAGGGGTAACAGGGAAGAACGTAATGGTTAAGGATTACTCCATAGGGGATACAAATATTACTTGCACTCCAGACCATCCTTTCTATACAATAGAGGATGGCTTTACAGAAATAGATAAGATAACACAAAAAACATTTATAACATGCGAGAAGACAGAGAAACCATCATATATGATGGATACAAATTTCATAGATACAAACAAGCCAAGCAAGAGTCTGACAGAAGATATTACAGAGGATGGGTCGATATCAATGGAAAAAACACAAAAACATACCTTCATAGATATGTTTGGGAAAAATATAATGGAAATGTCCCAAAGGGGTTCCATATCCACCATATTGATGGGAATTTTTCCAATAATGACATATCGAACCTTGAATGCAAAGAAAGATCAACTCATCTATCAGATCATCAAATTCATAAATCGGAAAGGCTTAAAGAAATCGCTATTAAAACCCTTCTTGAAAACAGCTATAAGGCATCAGAATGGCACAAATCGGAAGAAGGAAGAAAATGGCATAGAGAACATGCTCAAAAAGCATTATTCGGAGAAGAAAGAACAATTATATGTGAAGGGTGTGGAAAGGAGTTTACTACAAGATGTAAGATTAAAGTCAAATATTGTTCAAGAAGATGTAAGAACAGAATCAACGCAAGAATATTATATCAAAGAAAAAAAGAAACTCTTTGTAAGGAAATCAAATGAAAGGATTATAGATAAAGTCTATGACATTACGGTAGAAGATCTGCATGAATTTTTTGCGAATGGTATATTGGTTCATAATTGCACAGATGTCGCAGACTATGTCCTCTGCACCTTCCTATCAAAAAGCTGGCTCAAATATCAACGAGGAGGACAATCCGGAACCGTATTAACAACATCAACAATTAAACCGCAATTCAGTTATTAAATGGAAAACAACAGATTTTTATTGGATAATGATTATTTAGAGATAATCACCAAGGAGGCCCTAGATCAAATGATTCAACCGGGAAACGAGCATAAATTCATCAAAGCTGAGGAATCCGCAGAGATGTCTATATTGGAGAATCTAGTGGAGAATTATGAGATAGAGAACGAGCTAATGAAAGGCAAGGCTATAAGGAAGTACGATAGAAGGATCAACTACCCTGTAGGCGCATATATCCAGTACGAGGATAATGTCTACAAGGTGATCCGCTCCATCAGTGGTTATAAGGTTCCCACCGACAAAATTTATTGGGAAGAGTCAATCGAGATCCAAGAACTTATCAACGCTGATCCTTATTCCCAACTAATGACCTATCGACCGGGAGATTTAGTTTGTTACAATGGGATAGTTTTCGAATGTTTGGAGGAGAATGGCTATGAGTTTGGCAATATCAGGATTCCATTATCTAGGTGCTGGGAAAGGATAGAACCATCGGAATGGACTCCTACCCCATTCCAGCTATACGATCCGGTAAGCTATAATGGAAAGTTCTATCAACTGTATGAGCTGGCTGATTACGATGAGACAATATCGCCAGACTTGTTACCTCAATGTTGGGGAGAGATACTGCCGTATGATCCTAATTATAATGAATATGAGTTATCGCCACATGAGTTCGTGGTCTACGATGGGAAAGTATTCTATCCAGCATTGAACGTGAATAGCGACATCCCAGAGATAGGAAAGAATTTGGTGCTGGAAGATCCCAGACATAAGAATATCAAGAAGCATATGGTTAGATTGGTCCTTTACGAGCTTACCAAGAACATTTCTCCCAATAATGTATCCATTACTCGGTCAAACGATTATGAGACCTCTATGGCTTGGCTAAGGGATGCAAATAGACTGAAGATAAACCCTATGATTCCAAGAAAAGTAGATGAGACAGGAAAACCTTCCGTTGATTGGGGCATAGCGACCTTCCAGAAATCATATGACCCATACTTGAACCCTTGGCAGATATAATAACAAAGAACGTCCACCGTATATATGGAATGGTGGACGTTCAACCTTAACTATGTATGCCGATACCCGACCGACGAGCCTAAGAGAGAACAGCGCATGATAATATACTTTACATCCCCCCAGTTACTAATTTGTAATTTGCATTTTTACCATCTTTTGTGATATACCAGTGTGGCAACGTTCTTGAACGGATAATCCTCCAACCATCTGGATGAGTCCACGATTGTGGGTAAAGTGATTCTCTCAAATTTTGATGACCTTTTCCTGCATTAGATAAAAAGCCGCTACAAAAGACACAATTATCTTGGCTTGTCCATACATTATCAATGTTATTATTATTGTTATAATGATGAACCTCTGAATGTGCATTTGTTCTGTCATCAATTTCAGTTAGGCCATTTGTGCTTCCCTCAATCCTGTTAAATATGCTATGTTCAACGTATATTACATGTCCTGCATTTGAAACACCAGCACAATCTTGGTTCCCTAATCCATTCGCAGCATCTATAATTCTGCCTCTAAGACCATCATCTGGGCATATATTATCCAATATATTAGCATTATCGTTACCTGCTGCGTTTACAATATCATTTATAATGGCGGTTTTTGATTCCGCCTCTTCTGGTATTCCTTCGTATTCTTCAACCTCCCGCTGAAGAACCGCCCCTATACCCGTTCTTTGATTTTTGATGTTATTTGAATATCCATCTTTGGAACTTATAGTTAAATTATCCAAAGATCCAAATCTGTCCTCTTTCTTTTGGATGGAATAAATCACATTGGCTTGCTTTGCGACCAAAGCTCTATTATCAACAATATGCCCTCCTCCACCTTTTGACGGTTGCAATACCCGTGAAGTACACTCTTTCTGTTGTCTCTCCGCTTTCATGATCAATCAATTTAAGGATTTAACTACTCTTTCTCTTCCGCCTCTTTATCTGGATCAAGCCCAACCTCTTTCATGAACTTGGTTACAGCTTTCGCTTGTTCCGATTGAATCTCTATACATGCTTCCAAGAGGCCTCCGATAATATTATCGAAAGGAAGTGATTGCAACGCATTGGTCGTAACCTGCGAGGGTGATGAATCTATTGCCATAGTGATTACTTTTAAGGATTTCCCAAATGTAGGGAATTATTTGAGATGTTATGTATTTTGAAAAAGAAAAACACAAAAAGAACACCCGAATATTACTATTCTGAACGCTTTAACTTTAACCATGGTTGCCATTAATACCGGTGTGACAAAGATAGGTATTATAATACACCCACCTATATACTATTTTATATTTTTCTTTTTAAAATACTCATCATACCCTATTTGCCAAAAGTACATATCCACAATTTTCATTGGGGGATAAATGACATTGCTTTTTATACAATTTCTACATTCCTCTATTTCAATTTTATGTTTATCTGCAAAGGATATGATATTTTGTAGATTTATAGAAAACCCTTTTGTCTCTTCACAAATTTTCCATCCATCACAAAAAAATCGATCTAGTGCTGGTATACAACCTAAAGTACCTAATAGTATTTTCGAAACTAAAGTACGACTTACATTCGCCACTTTATATTCCTTCTTAATCTTTTCAATGATTTCATTTATTGATTCAATATCTTCATAAGTAACATTTTCTTTTCTTAATTCGCCATTTGATCGTACTATCTCAACAACAGGTTCATGTATCAAATAATCTTTCTGAAGTAATTCAGAAGAACCTCTATACATCCCCCAACTAGCTAAATAAAAAGCCAACTGCAATGTTAGATAATCAATATCATTATTAAAATCAGAAAAAGCCATAAAGCAATGCTCCCAAGATTTAAAACGATGGTTTGGCTTATAAAGTTGTTTTATATATTTGTTAACATATTTTTTTCATCTTTATTATAAGTATTGTTGATAAAAAGTGTCTAGATTCGACTATCTATACACTCATAAATCTATTTATAAGATTTTATTCAATGATATATTCTTCTAATGTAATAGCTAATTTACTCTTACCTACTTTTTTAAAAGTCTTTATTATGTCTTGCTCATTTGTTACCAAGATAGCATTATCTCCTTTAGAATTTAAATATTCTACTCCAGCCATTAATTGCATATCAAAAAAACTATTCCACTTAGGCTTTTTATTTTTTCTATCTGATTCTGATAATTTATTAGCAGCCTCAGAACTTGCAATAAGTAATCTCAATATTTTTTGCACAAAAAAGTCTATGGAGGCAGAAAAGTCCAATTGAAATTTATTAAAGATTTCAATATTCGCAATATTTTCTTTTTCTGACTCTTCGACAACAGACCGAATTAAGGCTTCTGCTATATACTCATGAAAGCGGCCAGAATTAAGATTTTCATAGAAGTCTTTTCTTTTTTTATCATCTTTGAATATAGAATCCCAAGATGTATTTTCCTTTTGAAACATGATGTCTAAATAGTTTTGAAAATTATCAATCATAGTTTTAATTAAAAAATAATAATGTTTATCAATCTCTGAAATTGCCAAAGATTTGTCACTGTCTAAATCTCCTTTCGTCATATTGTAACTAATAGAAACAACATACTGTCCTATTTTATCTTCATCTTTAGGATGGGAAAAATAGCATGACAACAAATAAAACATATCCGGAAGAGATACTTTAAAATTTATACTGCCATTTTCATCATTCGTTGTATTATCAACCAATAGACATAATGCCTTCTTACAGTCGCTATACGCATTATCTTCTAATTTCAAATGACGCAATAACTCAATAGCAGTAATGACCGAAAAGCAAATACATCCATGTAATTTACGTTTATACATTTCTTTAGATGTATGATTGTGAACCAAATTACGACAAGCATTTGTATCTAACACATAAATTTTTTCCATAAAACATTATGTTTATATTATTTCATATACTTAAAAATAAAACATCTAGCAAATAGCAGTTGCAAATATACAAAATTCGGCAAAAATATCATTATTGCATATATACTTTATTAATAAAAACGCCCTACCTTCGCAAGCAGGGTGATACATGTTTATACTACTACTTATTAAACTAAATGATTTTGTCAATATCGCTTATTTATTAAAATTCCAGTCTTAAGAAACATCATTTTTTACCATAATAAACCCAATCGATCACTTTTCTATTGATTTCATCGACTTTCATGTAATCAGGTTTAATATAAAACTCTGTTATCTTATGATTTGACGCATGTATCAAACAAAAAGCGATATCATCTTTACTAATACGCAAATCGTTATATGCGATTGTTGCCCATGTATGGCGGGCCACATATGTAGTCAAATCCGGGATAGACAGAATTCTACGAATATGTTTAATCATACCACAAATCCAATCAGAAAAACGGTCACAGTCATTGTAAGACAAGTAAAAGTTAAAAGCTCTCTTCTTGTATGGGTCCTCATACTTTGAAATATAGTTCAATAGTTCCGGCTGTACTTTTATGATCATTTCGGCACCATCGTCTCTTCTATTACGTGTTTTCTTTCTGAAGTAATGGATATAACCATTTACAGGGTACGGCATTTCATAAATATCAGCGCAATTAGCACCGCATAGTAAAAATGAAATAATAACGATATCATATGCAATCACTCTTCTTGTTGAGAGAATCGAAATATCTCTATCAATGTATTTCTTAAATTCAGCAGCATCCCAAGATCTTTTCTTTGGAGCGAGTATTTTAGGAAAATGGTATTTAGAGAATGGGTTCGGAATTAGAAAGATACCATTATCCTCATCGTTATATTTCTCTCTCGCACATTTAAAAATATACGAGAGTCTTTTCATTATATAATTGATAGTGCTTTCTTTATTTCCTATACTTCTCAAATATCTTTCGTACTCCAAGATTTTGGAGGGTGTGATACCTTTAAAGGTAGATTCCTCACCAAAAAACCTCAAAGCTTTGGCAATAGTGTAATGATGGTATTTTTTAGTCCCATATACCACAATAGATTTTTCCATATCATCAGAAAAATCCTTGATTAATATAGGCTTATTACAAGAAGCGTTTATTTTCTTATTGATGATTTCTACTAATTCATTAATAGAATATTGATCCAAATCAAAAGAGATCTCTCCTATGATATTCCGGATCTTCTCTAAGTCTTTCGCTACTGGGATGTAAGCTGGGCTATTTTGCTTGATCCGGAACTCCTTGTCTAATTCATTCTTCTTTACATAATGAGATGTCGTTAAATACGCACTTTTCCGCTGATGGATAATCCTAAGCTTAACATTAAAAGTGCCGTCACTCTTCTTCTGATTGGGTCTAACTACCGCATTAATCGTTGTTGCCATACTGATTTTTTTGTCAAACAATTGTCAAACATTGCGACAAAAACGCATAATTTAGCCCAATAAGCAACAATTAAACCATCGTTAAAAAAATAAGCACAATCACCTACCAACCAATCTTATCTACCTCCTTATCAGCCTGTATAGCCTCAATCACGGCACGAATGCCGAACACCATCTCGTTTTCTTTCATACTTTATATAACGCAAAACTATTAATTTCACAAATGTAGGGATAAATAATCAATTCTTCAAACCTTCAGCCTTCGCATAGCATTCCCGGCATAAAGGCTCGTATTCGGATTGTTCCCCTAAGAAGACCCGTTTATCATTTCCCACGATACGATGGGATACGTAAGCCAAACGTCCGCATTTCACGCAGATGGCATGCACTTTCGTCACCTCATCGGCGATAGCGCATAGCTCCGGCATAGGACCGAAAGGAACTCCCTTATAGTCCATGTCCAACCCAGCCACGATCACCCGGATACCGTTAGCGGCCAATTGATTGCACACGTTTACCAATCCCTCATCGAAAAACTGGGCCTCGTCTATCCCCACCACATCGATCTCGGAAGTGAACAATAGGATACTGGAGGAAGAATCCACCGGAGTAGAAGGAATCGAATTACTATCGTGCGAGACCACGTTATCCTGCGAATAACGGGTATCGATCGCAGGCTTGAAAATCTCCACCCGCTGCTTGGCGAATTTAGCCCGTTTCAAACGGCGGATAAGCTCCTCCGTCTTACCGGAAAACATGGAACCGCAAATCACCTCGATCCGCCCTTGTCCCGGATACTGGAATATATGTTCTTCTGAAGGCAATGTCATTACTTTCTCCTTTTTTGCCGGCAAAAGTACATAAAAAAGCGGAACCGCGGAAGTTTACTCACCGTATCACCGGTTCTAATTGTCACTGCACAGGCGTTGCAGTGGGCACTGCCTATAGTGATACACGGTGTAAGGCATCCATCGTCCGCCTCGTTATAAATTAAGGTTGGGCCGGTCTATTTTCCAGTTGAGCGACGGTATCTTCCGGTTCAGTAAAAATCCGCCTTATTCCTTCATCCATTGCCTCTATTTTTGCCCGGTAACAAATAACTAGGTATATCTTATGAGAAGAATTTCATACATCCTGCTTCTGGGCATCCTTTTATCGGCATGCCAAAAGAACACAAAGTCCGAAGGCACGAACTTACCTGTCGAGGTGATCTCTCCAATAAAAAAGACAGAGATCGGCAGAAGTCGTGAATACACCTTTTTATCAAGGCCCTACAATGAGACGGTCCTATCTTTCCGCATCAATGGCCCCGTCTTGAATTTCGACTTACGGCCCGGACAAGCGTTTTCCAAAGGCAGCACGATCCTCTCGATCGATAACCGTGACTTCTTGATTCGCAAGCAGCAAACAGAGGCGCTCTATTCGCAAACCAACCAAGAGTATAAACGGATCGAGGCCCTTTACAAAAAGAATAACATCTCCGGAAGTAATTATGAGAAGGCGAAAGCGGATTTCCTTGTTGCCAAATCCAATTACGAGACCGCCGTCAACGCCCTAAGCGATACCCATCTGTCCGCCCCTTACGACGGATATATCCAAAATATCCATATCGAACCTTTCCAAGACGTGAAAGCGACCGAGCCAATCCTTACCTTCATAGAACTGGACAGGCTGAAGATCGAGACCTATATACCAGAGGAAGTCGCCTTACACTTATATGATAAAGAAAAACAGAAGCTATGTCAAATAGGAATCCATTTCGATACGGCTCTCGAACGGACAATCACCCCTTCCGATTTATATGTGTCTAAAAGTACGACAAACAATAACCTCTCTTATCTGCTGACCGCCATTGTCCCAAATCCAGATATGGAATGGCTGGGCGGAATGGGTGGAATCCTCTCGATCGACCTACCCAAAGAAGAGCGGTCTCAAAATCTATGGCTTCCCTTAACGGCTATCTGTCATCGCCCCCAAAAAGGAGATTATGTATGGGTGGTTAAAGGAGACAAGGTTAACTCCGTTCCCGTCAAACTCGGTAAGCAAAGAAATAACCAGATAGAGATCGTGGAAGGAATCACGGAAAATGACCTTGTCATATTGACAAGGCAACGTTTCCTTTCCGAAAATAGTACCGTAACCATCCAAAAATAAGTAAGATGCAAAAATTCATCAAATATTTCCTGAAAAACAAAGCGGTTACATGGCTCCTGCTAGTCCTGATCTTGGCAGGGGGACTGTTCTCTTACGCAAAGATGGGAAAACTGGAAGATGCCCCGTTTACGATCAAGCAAGCCTTGGTACTTACCCCTTATCCCGGCGCCTCCCCCTCGGAAGTTCAGTCCCAAGTGACGGATGTGCTGGAAGAAGCCATTCAATCCTTAGGCGAGTTATACTATCTGAAGACAGAGAACCGGGCTGGACTTTCCAAGATCACGGTCTACGTGAAAAAGGAAATCCGGGCCGACGAGATGCAGCAGTTATGGGATAAACTACGCCGAAAGGTAAACGACGTACAAGGCAAATTACCTTCCGGAGCGGGAACCTCCATCGTCAATGATGATTTTGGCGATGTATTGGGTGTTTTCTACGGATTGACCGGAGAATCTTATACCTACCGGGAACTGGAGGATCAAGCCAAACTGATCAAAGACGATTTACTGAAAGTAAAAGACGTGGCAAAGGTAGAGATCTACGGCATACAAACTCCCGTAATCGATATCCGGATAAACCCCACGATCTTATCCAATCGGGGTATTACGACAGCTGATATCAAACGGGCGTTCGACGGACAGAATAAAGTGGTAGACGCCGGGAGTATTCGCAACGGGGAGACTCGCATACGTATCGAATCCACCGGTAATTTTTACTCCTTGGATGATATCCGTAACCTTACGATCGTATCTCATTCCGGCGAGCATTTCCGGCTAGGCGATATCGCCCGTATCGAAGAGGGTTACCAGACTCCGCCCCAAAACTTCATGCGCATCAATAACAAGCAAGCGGTCGGTATCGCTATCTCTACCATACCGACCGGGAACGTGGTCGATATGGCCAAAGCCGTGAAAAAGCGTATTCAATCATTTTCGGAGACCATGCCCAAGGGTTTTGAGCTCACCTCCATATACGACCAAGGATATGAGTCCGCCGTGGCCAACCAAGGATTTATCTTGAACTTGATCATCTCCGTCGTGACCGTAGTAGCGATCTTATTGTTCTTTATCGGTTTCAAAAACGGCCTTTTGATCGGTAGCGGATTGGTTTTCTCTATCTTCGCCACTTTAATTGTCATGTTCGCCAACGGGATCGCCTTGCAACGAATGTCTCTTGCCGCTATCATCATCGCGATGGGTATGTTGGTAGATAACGCCATCGTAGTATCGGACTCTGCCTTGGTAAATATGCAACGAGGCATGCGCAAACGTATCGCGATCATGAGGGCTTGCTCATCCACCGCCCTGCCTCTACTGGCGGCTACGGCTATCGCGATCCTCACGTTCTTGCCCATTTACTATTCACCGCATATCACGGGCGAATTACTTTCATCCTTAGTGATCGTGATCGGAGTATCCTTGATGTTCAGCTGGGTGTTCGCGCTTACGCAAACCCCATTCTTCATCCAAGAGTTTGTACGGCGCCCCAGACCGGACGAGTTAACAGGGGAATTATTCTCCGGAAAATACTATGATTATTTTCGGTCTTCCCTACGCCTTGTCATCAAATACCGATACGCTACAGTAGGTATCTTATCCGTTCTATTGGTTATCTCCGCATGGAGTTTCCAGTTTATCCCGAAAGTGTTCGTGCCCTCGCTCGATAAGCAGTATTTCACTTTAGATATGTGGCTACCGGAAGGTACAGCCATCGAGGAAACCGATCGATACGCTACCGATATGGCCGAATCCATCCAAGAATATTCGCAGACGGAAATGGTTTCCTCTTATATCGGACGGACACCGCCCCGTTATTATCTATCGAACGTTAGCTTCGGTCCCCAACCAAACTATGCCCAATTATTGGTAAAATGTAAGACATCCGGAGAGGCCCGGGAATTGCATGCCTTGCTACAAGACTCTATTCGCTTAAAATATCCGGAACCGCTCATCAAGGTGAACAAGTTTGAGTTAAGCCCGCTTACGGAAGCCTTGATAGAAGCCCGTTTCCTCGGGCCGGACCCGGCGGTATTGGACTCTTTGGCTGGAGTAGCTATCGACATTATGCGAAGGAACCCGAAAGTAGCCAATGCCCGGAATGAATGGGGTAATATGACCTATATGATACGCCCGGTATATGATCCGGTAAAAGCCGGTTCCTTAGGTATCACCAAGGCCAATTTGATGGAATCCGTCAAATCCATCGAGGAAGGTACGGTTATCGGGATTTACCGGGATGAGGAAAAGAAAGTCCCGGTCTTATTGAAATCGGAGACGAGCGGAATCAATGATCCCCATTCATTAGGCGATTTCTCGGTCTGGAATGGAGAGAAATCCGCTCCTTTGTCGCAAGTAACCCAACAAGTAACCTCTACATGGGAATATCCGCAGATCAAGACCTACAACCGGCAATTGTCTATGGCAGCGATGTGTGGCGTGAAAAACGGTTACACCATGTCTGAGGTACACGGTGAGATTCGGGAAGAGATCGAGAAAATGAACCTGCCCCAAGGATATAGCTTCTTCTGGGATTCACAATACAAAGACCAGACGGAGGGATTACAAGCCCTTGTCAAATTCTTCCCGTTGGCTTTCTTGATGTTGGTTGTTATATTGGTCGCTTTATTCTCCAATTTCCGTCAACCGATAATCATCCTTTGCGTGCTCCCTCTCTCCTTAATCGGGGTAGCGATCGGTATGTTACTTACCGGGTTCGATTTCGGCTTTTTCCCGATCGCCGGATGGTTGGGGCTCTTGGGTATGATTATCAAAAACGTAATCGTATTATTAGACGAGATTAACACGCAACGTCGTAACGGTATCTCTCCATACGACTCGATCATAGAGGCAACCATCTCAAGGACTCGCCCGGTCTTGATGGCGGCTACCACGACTATTCTAGGAATGGTGCCTTTACTTTTCGACGTAGCGTTCGGTGGAATGGCGGCGACTATTATCTTCGGACTCACCTTCGCCACCTTACTTACGTTATTCGTAACCCCGACGTTATACGCATTGTTTTACCGGATTCATTCACCTCACAAATAAACGATTAAAAATGGACAAAGTATATATTATCAGCGGTCTCTTATCCTTCCTATCCTTCCCGTTAATCGCACAAAACAGCGATTATCAAGCGCAATATAGGGAAAAAGTCTTGGAATACAACCAAGACTTGAAAGCAGCGGGATACAACGAGGCCATGAAACAGGAAATGATCAAATCGGCCCGTGCGGATTTCAAACCGAAACTCTCGGCGGGAGGTAATTTCAATTATACCGGTAATCCTCTAGAACTATCGATTGATTTGCCATCTATGAGTTCCCCCCTTTATTTTCAAGGTAAAGATCTGAAATATGGGGCGACTCTCTCCCTATCACAACCGATTTATACCGGAGGCGGCATTCGTGCCAACTACCAAAAAGCACGGAAGGAAAAAGAGTTGGCATCCAATGAATCCAATCGTATAAAAAGCAATACCCTACACGACGCCGATATCTACTATTGGAACGCGGTAGCCCAACACGAGCTGGTTTTCGTGGCACAGGCATTTCGTACATCTATACAGCAACTGGTAGAGGTCGTACGCCACCGGGTAGAAGTCGAATATATCGATCGAAACGATCTTCTTATGGCGGAGGTAAAACTAAACGACGCGGATTTCCAGTTATTGCAAACTCGTGATAACGCCGAGATCGCACGTTTAGCCCTTAATTCTTTCGCTGGTGTAAACCCGAGCGATACCTTGCCGATCGATCATTCCGTAATCGCCCTCAAACAATTTATCCCTTTATCGGATGAGATAGATAATGCGATAACCAGCAGGCCGGAATACCGGATCGCCCAAAACAAGATCGAGTTACAGGAATCATCCCGGAAAATAGCAGATGCCCGTTTCTTACCCCAATTCCATATTGGAGTAGATGGAAGTTATTCCTCACCGGGCTATAACTTCAAATCCGACCTAGATCCGAACTATGCGATCTACGCCAAGCTCAGTATCCCGCTCTTCGAATGGGGAAAACGTAAGAGTACCCGCAACGCTTCCTCGTACGCCATCAATATGGCTCAACAGAATCTCAGCAAGGCGCAAGATAAGATCCGGCTGGAAATACAAACCGCCCATTACAACTATAAGCAAGCTATCGATAAAGTCAAACTAACCGAGAGCTCATTATCAAAAGCATCCGAAAGTGAACAAATGGCCATGGAGCGTTATAAGGAGGGGAATGTTTCCATCGTCGAGGTTATCAACGCTCAACTATATCATCAGCAAGCTCAGGTTAATTATATACAATCCAAACTAAACGCACAGATGGCGAAGACGGATTTCGAACGGGCAATTTATTATCTTCGCGAAAAAGAATAGGTCATGAAAGAAATATCATACGGGAAATCGGCATGTATCCTTTTGTTTTCGGCATTAGGGGTCTTTTCCTATTTCTTGCTGTTATATCATACGGAGCTACAAGAGCGCATCCCCGATATAAAAATTTCATTGATCGCTTTGTCCATCACGATAGCGGTATTCAACCTGTTCGGTTTCAGTTTACTGGTCAGCAGTAATTGGATGGCTACCAATTACCCATTGTATTATATCGATAAGAGCCGGATGTTATGGCATTATCTACTGGTAGCGATCCTATTGCTACTTATGAATTGTACCCTGTTTATCTCGTTGAAATGGATCACAAGCATTGGCGATCCTTTCGTGATCCGGGCAAAAGGGGCCGGTTTAGTAATAGCCGTCTGGTTCGTGGAGATGATCATTTTCAGCCTTCTCTTGATTAATTATTCGATGCGTTATACATTGAATTTATATAAGGAGAAACAAAGATTGGAAGCAGAATCTATACAAGCTAAATATACCGCTCTCCAAAGCCAGCTAAATCCTCATTTCCTGTTTAATAGCTTGAATACATTGATAGCGGAGATAGAGTATGATCCATCTACGGCGGTCAAGTTTACGCAGCATCTATCCGAGGTATACCGTTACGTGCTCCGCCAGCAACAGTGCCAGATCGTCTCTTTAAAAGAGGAGCTTGATTTTCTGGATTCCTATATATTCCTCCATCAAGTCCGGCTGGGAGATTGTTTGTCGTTGGAACGCGATCTTCCCGACAACGTCATTGACCATCAATTGCCCCCACTGACACTGCAACTACTAGCCGAGAATGTCGTGAAACATAATTATATCGACGATTTTAACCCGATGACCATACGAGTATATACTGAAAAGAACGGTCGATATCTATGCGTCAGCAATACATTACGACCTAAAAAAGTCTCAAACGCATCCGGTAAAGGATTAAAGAATTTGTCGGAGCGTTATCAATTACTATGTAAGCAGGATATCCAGATCCGAAAAAATGATCACCAATTCACCGTATCAATCCCACTTATTTATGAATAATATCCAAGTAGCCATTATCGAAGATGAGAAACCGGCCGCCCGGTTACTGGAAGGTATGATAAAGAAATTACGCCCGCAATGGGATATCATCAAGATACCCGGAAGCATCGAATCATCCGTGGCTTGGTTCGCTTTCCATCCGCATCCGGATATCGTTTTTCTGGATATCCAGTTGTCGGATGGAAATTCTTTTTTATTTATAGAACAGGCTTGTCCTACAAGTCTCATTATCTTTACGACCGCTTACGATGAATATGCGGTCCGGGCCTTTACGGTAAACAGTATTGATTATCTACTCAAACCGATACGACAAGAGAGATTGGAGGAAGCCATCCAAAAATTCGAGCATGTCACGTCTAAGTACAATCAGAAGCTCTTAGAGCAAAATGATTTATTGGAAGTACTCCATTCCCTCACGTATCCCGGCAAGAAATACAGGACCCGTTTCCTTATTTCCGGCAACGAGAAACTGATCACTTTACAGGTGGAGGATATCGCCTACTTTTATTCATTAAACAAGATCACCTTCGCTGTCACACGCCAAAACAAGGAGTACATAATCGATTTCCCGCTGGATAAACTCATGGAACAATTAGATCCCGATAAATTTTTCCGGACGAACCGGCAGACGATCATAAATATCGAATCCATCGTGAAAATAGAGCCCTATTTTCAGAATAAGGTCATTGTCCACATAAAGCCGGAACATAAAGAGAAAATATTGGTCAGCAAAGAAAAATGGGCCTCTTTCAAGCTATGGTTGAATTATTAGACCTTTCGCCCATTGCTATAATACCGTTCTTTTCTATCGTCCCGATCCTTCTTATTCTTTTTAGGTTTGGGCTTATCCGGTTTCGCTGGTTTCCGATAGTCATGACGATGGTTGTCACGATCCCAATGTCTATCTGAGTCATGCCGGTCGTCTCTCCAATGATTGTCATGGTGAATGGTACCCCAGCGGTAATTCCAATAGTTATCCTCATAGCGACGGCAGTCATGGGACGGGCGGCGATCCGGATATCTCGGATTCGCATACCATCCCCGATAATCATGGATACGTTGCGGATGCTCCCTTACAAAACGGACATATAGATTGAACTGGGCCGGAGTCAATATACGTTGGATCTTACGATCCCTTTCCATGCGCAAATCGTAAATACGACGAGCTGCCCGGTCCCAATACCGATAGTCACGGCGGGCCTCCTTCTCTATTTTCTGTCCGTACTTATGGATGATCTTATGGTATTCCGCTGCTTGGCGAGCGGGCAAATGCATCGCTTGCTCCATCCAAAGACAATTTTGACAATGCGGTTCATTCCACCCAAAACTGATCCAAAACTGGCTGTAAGCGGGTAAACTGCACAATATAGCCAACACACATAGTAAGCTGAATCGTTTCATGTCTTTTCAATTTTAAGTTAATAATAAAGCGAATCGTTTGTTCTTTTATCTAAGACTGCCCTACTTCAGAAAGGTTTAATCCTTGATACCCAACAAATCTTTCGCATTGGCAAGAGAAGCCTCTGTCAACGAGGCTCCGCTCAACATACGGGCCACCTCGTTCACACGTTCCTCCCCCTCTAATTGCTTGATACGGGTCAGCGTACGGTCTTTGGTATCCTTCTTATAAACAAAATAATGAGCTTGCCCCTTCGCCGCTATCTGAGGTAAGTGAGTGATAGCGAAAACTTGCATCTTTGTTCCGAGTTCTTGCATGATATCCCCCATTTTATCGGCGATATCACCCGATACCCCCGTATCTACCTCATCAAAGATAATAGTAGGTAAAGCGGTGAACCCGGCAATCATAGCCTTAATGCAGAGCATCAACCGGGAGATCTCACCTCCGGAAGCGGTTTGGGCTACCGGCTGCAATTCTGCGCTCTTATTGGCGGAGAACATAAATCGGATATCGTCCATTCCATCGCTCTCCGGCTCTTTGCGAGGAAGGATGTCCACACGGAAACGGGTATTCGGCATCCCCAACGGAATAATCATCTTGACCAATTGCGAGGCCATCGCCGTGGAAGCGACTTTACGCTGCTCGCTAAGCACGGAGGCCTGTTGAAGCAACTCTTTATACGAGGCATCCAATTGACTCTCTAACAAACCGATTTGCTCATCGAAAGAATCGATCGCACGCAATTGCTCTTGGTATTGATCCCGTATAGCGATCAATTCATCCACGGTGGAGACACGGTGTTTTTGCTGGAGCGTATAAAGGGTATTCAAGCGTTCATTCACCCATTCCAATCGTTCCGGGTTGAACTCTACATCTTCCTTTAAAACGTCTGTCTCGGAAGCCAGATCATTCAAGTCGATATAAGCCGAGCGGATTCGCTCGGAGATCTCCTTGGCTTTCGGGAAATATCTTTCTAAGGAATCCACGGTGGAAAGGGCTTCCTTGAGTATTTGGATGGCTCCTTGCTCCTCGCCGTCCAAGAGTTCGGTTACCTTATATAAAGAACTTTTGATCTCCTCCGCATGCGAGAGAGTTTCTTGCTCTTGCTCCAACTCATCCTGCTCATCCGGTTGAAGGTTGGCTTCGTCCAATTGTTCCAATTGAAAACGGATATAGTCTTCCTCCTGCTTGCTTTGAGCCGCTTTGTCCCTCAAATCTTTCAGTTCCCTTCGCAACGCCTGATAACGGGTAAATTCCTTCTTATAAAGAATGAGCAAGATCTCATTTTCGGCCATTACATCGATCACTTTCAGCTGGAAACGGTTATCGCCCAACAATAGGTTCTGATGCTGCGAATGGATATCGATCAAGCGGCTTCCCAACTCTTTTAAGATCGTAAGGGAAACCGGAGAATCATTGACGAAGGCACGGGATTTGCCGGAGGCATAAAGCTCCCGACGCAAGATACAGCTATCCGCGTCGTACTCAAGGTCGTTACTTAGGAAGAAAGGCTCCAACTGATATTTTGAGACATCAAATACGGCCTCGATCACACATTTATCCGAACCTTTCTTTATACTCTTACCATCCGCACGTTGTCCCAGCACCAATGACAAGGCTCCTAATATAATAGATTTTCCCGCTCCGGTCTCACCCGTTATCACCGAGAAGCCTTTATCAAAGCGGATATCCAAATTGTCTATCAAGACAAAGTTCTGTATAAATAAGGATTTCAACATAACTATTTTACCTTACTGGTTTTTGAAGCTCTTCCAAGCGAGTGGATTGTGCCGGATAGATCTCGAACAGCATCTTATAGCCCTCTTGCCGCTCTTGTGTGGTCGCTTTCGAATAAATCGCGATAATCTCATCTAATTTAGCGTCGGCGAACATTTGTAGAAGCACAGAAGTAGGCCGGGCTTTCTTTACTTCCTGCAAGGCGGGAAGCGCACCGATGATCGTCGTACGTCCGCGATCCGGATTTGCCGCCATTTCATCGAGTCCTTTCCGGTGATACGTGTACCACATTTCCCGGAAAGCGTCGGATGCGTTATCTTGCAAAGCCGTCGCTACGGCATGGCGGTTCTGGTTGCTATCAAAAGCTTTCCAGCCCGTCCACGACATCTCGGACTGGGCCATGTTCACGATTTGCTGGGCTTGCTGTATATAGGTAGTTCCACCTTTCGGGGCGAAACTATCGAAATCAAGCCCCAAGATCACATAGACGTAAAACACGATAGTGGCCGTAAGATTGCTGGTCAGCGTATTTGAGTTATAGTCCAATGGCTCTCCCTCCGTATATTCAAAATCCAACTGTTGGTCCCGGAAATTCAAAAGAGTGGTCGTATAACTGGAATTATAGACCGGACGGCGGGCTTGTATCTGGATCTCGCTCTTGAAGTTCGTCTCATCCAATTCATTCACGATAATCGTCATCGTACAATCGATCTTCTCATTGACAGCAAACGTGGCATCCGTCCATTTCCGGTTATTCACGAACTCAGTCAAGGAGTTCTGCAAGGTCGTGAAGATTTGCTTGTTAGCGGTCGCGATCTTGTCTCCGTTTACCGTGATACGGGCGTTCAACTCTTGCGCCTTCCCACAAAAAGGAGCGGCGCAAAGCATGAATAGATAAAACAGTCTTCTTACTTTTCTCATTTCAATAATGTTACCAACTTATTTACGATATCAGAGGCTACCTCCCGCTTCGTTTTGAGCGGATAGCTCGTTACTCCTCCGGCATTGTCGATAATCGTGATCTTATTGGTATCGCAACGGAAACCGGCACCTTGGTCTCGTAAAGAATTCAAGACGATGAAATCGAGATTCTTCCGCTTCAGTTTACCTTCGGCATGAGTGGCCTCGTCGTTCGTCTCCAGGGCGAACCCCACCATGACCTGTCCTTCCCGCTTGATCGCACCCAAAGAGGCGGCGATATCCGGGTTCGGAACCAAATGAAGCGTCATCTCTCCCTCTGTTTCCCGTTTGATCTTCTGCTCGGAAGCATTCTCCGGACGGTAATCGGCGACAGCGGCACATAATATGGCAGCATCGCTACTCGGGAATGCGGTTATCGCCGCTTGGTACATTTCCCCGGCAGACTCAACATCGATTCGTTTAATAGCCGGATGATGTGTTTTTAAAGAGACTGGACCAGCGACCAAAGTCACCTCCGCCCCTCTCTCCGCACAAGCTTCCGCTAAAGCGAACCCCATCTTACCGGAAGAGTAATTACCTATAAAACGTACGGGATCTATCTTTTCATATGTCGGACCTGCTGTTATTAAGATCTTTTTTTTTTCAAGATCTTTTTGAGCGAAAAAGAAGTCTTCCAAAACCTCGATAATCTTATCGGGTTCTTCCATCCGGCCTTTACCAACCAAATGGCTCGCCAATTCCCCCTCGGCAGGTTCGATAATCCGGTTACCGAATGAACGCAAGCGCTCCAGATTCTGTTGGGTACTCGGATGAGCGAACATATCTAAATCCATGGCCGGAGCCACGAATACAGGGGATTTGCAAGAAAGATAAGTAGTTATCAGCATATTATCGGCGATTCCGTTCGCCATCTTACCGATCGTGGAAGCGGTAGCCGGAGCAATCAACATGGCATCCGCCCAAAGCCCCAGATCCACATGGCTATTCCATGTACCATCCCTATTGGAAAAAAACTCGCTGATTACAGGGTGGCTACTCAACGTCGATAACGTAAGCGGAGTGATAAACTCTTTTCCCGCCGGCGTGATAACCACTTGTACCTCGGCTCCTTTTTTCACCAATCCCCGGATGATATAAGCGGCTTTGTATGCGGCTATACTCCCCGTAATCCCTAATATAATATGTTTATCTTTCAATGTCATATATCGAATCAATTTATCTTTGCCAGTAGAGACGTAGCACGTTGCGTCTCTACAACCTCAACAAAAGAATCTCTTTGGCTACTTTTGAGTTTATATTGCCATATTCGCCAAGTTTCCATCCCATTCGATCGATAGGTTCCACCAAAGCATCCAAGTCGGACTCCTTGATCCCATAGTCGGAAAGACGGGTCTTTAATCCCATGAAATGGAAAAAATCTTCCGTAGCCTCTATTGACTTTTGCGCCTTTTCATCGGCAGATCCTTCGGTAATACCAAATACGACCTCTCCCATCCGGATCAGTTTCGCCGTTTTCTCCTTACGCATATAGGTCATGACACCCGGCAAGATAACCGCCAAAGTCTGGGCATGATCCAAGCCGAACTGCGCCGTCAATGCATATCCCATACGGTGTGAGGACCAGTCTTGGGGTACTCCTTGGCCAATCCAACAGTTCAAGGCATTCGTAGCCGCCCACATCAAATTAGCACGAATATCATAATCATTCGGGTTTTGCAAGACCTTGCGGCCTTCTTCCACGATTGTCTTCATCAATCCCTCGGCAAAATAATCTTGAACCTTAGCGTTCACCGGATAAGTCAGGTATTGCTCGACCACATGGATAAACGAATCAACGACACCGTTAGCCACCTGTCGCTCTGGTAAAGAATAAGTTACCTGCGGATCTAAGATAGCGAACTTAGGGAACACCAACGGAGACATGAAATTCAATTTCTCATGAACAGATTCCCGGGAAATTACCGCCCGTTCATTCATTTCCGAACCGGTAGCGGCCAAAGTCAGCACTACTCCTAAAGGAAGCGCTTTCTTTATCACGCCACCTTTCGACAAGATATCCCAAGGATCTCCCTCGAAAAACGTAGCCGAAGCGATAAATTTCGTAGCGTCGATCACTGATCCGCCGCCTACCGCCAGCAAGAAATCGATATTCTCCCTCTTCACCAACTCAACAGCCTTCATACAAGTCTCATAACGGGGATTCGCCTCGATACCACCAAACTCATAGGTATGGAAGTCTTTCAAAGCTGCCGTCACCTGCTCATAAATGCCATTTTTCTTAATGCTACCGCCACCGTATACCACCAGAACCTTACTTCCTTCTGGAATTAACGCAGACAAACGGGCAATACTTCCTTTGCCGAACACAACCTTTACAGGATTGCAAAACTCAAAATTATTCATCGCCTTATTTTGAATTAAAGTCTCTCAAACGGATCTCTGTCAACATTTTCTTCGTATTCAACGGGAAATCGCCATTCATGATCCAAGAATAATAACCCGGATCCGACTTCAAGATCTCCGTTACCAAACGGCCTTTATACTTACCGAAGTTAATAACCTCCTCGCCTTTATCGTTGTAAACCATACGTCCGGCGAAATCCACATTATTCGAGTAGCAGGAATATTGGGAAAGGAAAGCTACGTCATTCTTCAAATCCGGATAGCGATCCAGCTGCGCTTTCAACACCTCATACGTAGCCAACGTATCAGCCTCAGCCGTATGAGCGTTCTCCAAGCTTTTATTGCAATAGAATTTATAAGCGGCAGATAACGTACGTTGCTCCATCTTATGGAAAATCGTCTGTACATCGATAAATTTGCGCCGGTTCAAATCGATATCCACACCCGCACGCAGAAACTCCTCGGCAAGCATGGGTATATCAAAACGGTTGGAATTATATCCGGCCAAATCACAACCCTCGATCTGGGTTGCCAAAGATTTAGCGATCTCCTTAAAGGTCGGACAATCTTTTACATCTTCATCGGTTATGCCATGAATAGCGGTAGATTCGGGGGGAATAGGCATACCGGGATTTATCCGGCGTGTCTTCGTTTCTTCTTTCCCATTTGGGAAGACCTTCACGTAGGAAATCTCTACGATACGGTCCTTTACGATATTTATACCCGTGGTCTCTAAATCAAAAAAGACCAGCGGGTTCCTTAAGTTTAACTGCATTATTTATTTATTAGTCATTCAACATCATCGGCATCAGCAACATGAGCAAGTCCTCGTCCTCATCATTCTCAGAAGGAACGATCAAGCCGGCACGTGAAGGGTCCGCTAATTCTAATACAACCTCTTCCGAGCTGATATTTCCAAGGATCTCGATCAGATATGTAGCCTTAAAACCGATGCTTAACTCCGTCCCGTCAAACTGACAAACAATACGCTCTTCCGCAGAAGTGGAGAAATCGATATCTTGGGCGGAAACCGTAATCAAGCTATCCTTCAAGTGCAACTTCACCAAGCTGCTCGCCGGATTAGAAAAGACAGAAACACGCTTTAAAGCATTCAAGAAAGAGATACGATCGATCGTTACCTTAAACGGGTTTTCTTGAGGAATCACACTATTATAGTTCGGGTAACGCCCCTCAATCAAACGACAAACCATCTCGAAGTTCGTGCAAGTAATATACGCATTGTTATCATCAAACTTAATCAATACTTGCTCCGACTCCTTCGCCAACAAATTCTTCAATAAATTAGCCGGCTTCTTCGGCAAAATGAAAGAAGCCCGTTCCGGGGATTTCACCGCCAAGTTACGCAAGCGAACCAATTTATGTCCGTCTGATGCCACGAACGTCAAATCATCCGTATGGATATCGAAATAGACACCATTCATTACAGGGCGAAGCTCATCATCGGCCGTGGCGAACAAGGAACGACTGATGCCGTTTAACAGCATCTGGGCATCCATCGAGATAGAGATAGCGTTATCATTCAACGGCTTCTGCTGCGGATATGTGTCCCCTTTCTGACCGATAAAATTATACTTACCATTCTGGAAATGAATGAAAATCTCCAAATTCTCATCATTGATATCAAAAGTAAGCGGTTGTTCGGGAAGCTCTTTCAGCGGATCGAGCAGTATCTTGGCGGAAACCGCAAAGAGTCCGGCACCTTGGGCATTCATGACGTCTACGGAAGTCACCAACCGGGTCTCGGCATCGGAAGCTGTCACCGTAAGCGTATTTCCTTCTAGGTTAAAAAGGAAGCTGTCCAGAATCGGTAAAGAGTTCTTGGAAGCGATAACCTTGCTTATAGACTGTAAACGTGATAATAGCGCAGTGCTGGATACATCGAATCTCATAGCTTTAATTATTTTATCTTGTTATATTATTATTTCACACAAACTACCATTTGGATGGGAAGAGACACGGCATGCCTCATCTCGACAAATTAACCCAACAAAATTAAGAAAATATTTTATTTGTAACCAACTATACTTTCAAAAGTTTAGGGTACAAAAAAAGCTTCCCTCCGCTTTATCGGAGAGAAGCCTCTTATATTCTTTATTATTCGCTACTTAATTATTTAGCGAAATAATCTTTTACTGCTTCGTTAGGGATCATTTCTTCTTGGAAGATGTATGCACCTGTTTTCGGAGACTTAACCATTTTAATCACTTTGGAATAAGTACGACCGTCACCTTTCTTAAATGTTGCAACTGCTTTTTTTGCCATCGTTTAAAATCTCCTATTACTTAATTTCTTTGTGTAACGTCATCTTCTTCAAAACCGGATTGTATTTCATCAATTCCAATCTCTGAGTAGTATTCTTTCTATTCTTCGTAGTGATATAGCGAGACATACCCGGCATTCCACTTTCCTTGTGCTCTGTACACTCAAGGATTACCTGTACTCTATTTCCTTTTGCTTTTTTTGCCATTTTCTATATCCTCCACAAATTATGCGTTCAAATAACCTTTTTCAGCCGCCATCTTGATAGCCGCATCCAAACCTAACTTATTGATTGTACGTAAGCCAGCCGCAGATATATTCAAGCTAACCCAGCAATCCTGCTCTACCCAGTAGAACTTCTTCGTAAACAGGTTGACATTGAACTTACGTTTCGTTCTTCTCTTTGAGTGAGAAACGTTGTTTCCAACCATTGCTCTCTTTCCAGTAATTTGACAAATTTTAGACATTTCTAATCTGTTCTTTTAAATTATACGAAATTTAAGTCAACTCCTGCTATGTGTCTTCCCTTTCTGAACTAGCATCATGAACAAAAACGAAGATTCTAATAGAGTCTTATCTTTACAGGGTGCAAAGGTAAGAATTATTTTGATTTATCCGCAAGAATTCTCAAATATTTTTTCCTCAACAAATCATGTCTTAAATTAGTTATAGGTATATAACAACATAACATGATATTCATTATGGCAAGAAGTTTTAAAGAAGCGATCCAGCATCGCCGGACACATTATGGAATAGGTAACAACTCTCCCATTTCCGACAACGAGATTCATGAGATTATTAAGACAGCGGTCACTCACGTTCCCTCCGCATTCAATTCGCAGTCTACGAGAATCGTACTGCTACTGGGTGAAAGCCACAAGAAGCTTTGGGAAATCGTAAAAGACACGCTTCGTAAAATCGTCCCCGCCGAAGCCTATAAGGCTACCGAGGCAAAGATAGATAATTCTTTCGAGGCTGGCTATGGCACGGTCCTCTTTTTCGAGGATACAGCGGTAGTAGAAGGCTTACAGAAGCAATTTCCTTCTTATAAAGAGAATTTCCCGGTATGGTCCCAACAGACATCGGCTATGCATCAATTCGCGGTATGGACTATGCTGGAAGACGCCGGCTTCGGCGCTTCTTTGCAACATTACAACCCGTTGATCGACGAGGCGGTCGCTAAACAATGGCATATCAATCCGAACTGGAAACTGATCGCCGAGATGCCGTTCGGAACCTCTACCCAGGAACCGGGAGAAAAACAATTCGCTCCATTAGAGGAACGAATTTTAGTATTCAAATAATTATAATAATGTATATGGAATATGACATAGCAATCATAGGCGGTGGACCTGCGGGTTACACCGCCGCCGAAAGGGCTTCGGAGAATGGATTAAAAACGATCCTTTTCGAGAAGAACGCTATCGGTGGCGTCTGCCTAAACGAGGGATGTATCCCGACAAAAACTCTTTTATACTCCGCCAAGATACTAGACAGTATCAAAAGTGCCTCCAAATATGGTATAGTGGCGATGAAAGACCCAAGTTTCGACTTGGCAAAGATTATCGACCGGAAGAACAAGACCGTCCGTAAACTTACGCTCGGGGTAAAAGCCCGGCTTACGGGTAACGGCGTCACCATTGTAGAAGGAGAGGCACGAATCACCGGAGAGGAGTTTGGAAATATACGGATTCACTGTGATGGAAAAGAGTATTTAGTGAAGAATGTGTTAGTATGCACAGGCTCTGAAACCGTGATCCCTCCTATCAAAGGGTTATCAGAGGTCAAGTATTGGACTTCCCGGGAAGCCCTTGATCTCAACGATTTGCCAAAATCGTTAGCGATTATCGGTGGTGGCGTGATCGGAATGGAGTTCGCCTCATTCTTTAACAGTATGGGCGTAAAGGTGAAGGTAATCGAGATGCTACCCGAGATATTAGGGAATATGGATAAAGAAACCTCAGCGATGCTTCGATCCGAGTATAAGAAAAAAGGCGTAGAGTTTTTCTTGAATACCAAAGTTACAGAGGTATCGGCAGAGAAAGTCTTTGTTGAGAAAAACGGTAAGGCAGACACGATTGAAGCCGATAAAATATTGGTGAGCGTGGGCCGCCGTCCGATTACAAAGAGTCTGGGACTCGAAAATCTAGCGATCGAAATACAAGGGGCCGGCGTAAAGGTAAACGAACATATGCTGACTTCCCATCCACATGTATATGCGGCTGGAGATATTACCGGTTTTTCCCTGCTGGCACATACGGCTTACCGGGAAGCGGAAGTTGCCATACACCATATCCTAGGCATACCGGACGAGATGAGCTATAAAGCCATTCCGGCGGTAGTTTATACGAATCCGGAATTGGCGAGCGTGGGTAAGACAGAAGAGGAATTGGTAGCGAACGGGGAAAGTTTTCGTGTTCAAAAGATCCCGATGACCTATTCCGGACGTTTCGTCGCAGAGAACGAGAATAGTAATGGTTTATGTAAACTGATCACGGACGACGAGGATCGTATCATCGGTTGCCATCTACTAGGGAATCCGGCATCCGAGATTATCGTCACCGCCGGAATCGCTGTCGAGAATGGTTATACAGTCGATGAATTTAAGAAAAATATTTTCCCGCATCCGACAGTCAGTGAGATCCTCCACGAAAGTTTATATATCTAATAAAACGCCTAACTAAAACAGTTTCCTGATGCTTTGCATTCACAATACACAAACGGATCCATACTTCAATTTGGCCGCCGAAGAGTATCTGCTCAAGAATTTCAAAGAGAATATTTTCATGCTTTGGCAGAATGAACCATCAATCGTGATCGGTAAGCATCAGGATGTATGGGCCGAGGTAAATCTCAAATTCGTACAAGACCAACAAATCAAGATAGCACGCAGGTTTTCCGGTGGTGGTGCCGTTTACCATGATCCGGGAAACCTGAATCTTACATTTATAGAGACCGGCCAGATTATGCAGACCGACAAATATACCATCCAGATCATGAATTTTCTCAAGACATTGGGAGTACATGTCGAGGTGGATGAACGGAAAGGATTAACTATCGGAGGATTTAAAATATCGGGTAGCGCACAGAGTATCCATAAGAATCGGTATATGCACCATGCTACCTTATTGTTTTCCACCGATCTGGATAGGCTCGTCACCTCCTTGAAAAGTACATCCCGTCAAACACCAAAGAAAACAGGAGGTAAACGATCGACATTCGTTAAATCTGTACGGAGTCCGGTCACGAATATCAGCGCCCATCTTCCGGCTTCTATCTCCATCCAGCATTTTAAGAAAGCGCTTCTTTACTATTTCACGATCAATAATCCCGGCATACAGGATTATTCCTTCACGCAAGCAGACTTGGAAGCCATCTATCGGCTTAAAGAGCAGAAATATGCTACAGCCAGCTGGAACTTTAACACTTATACACTATAATACAGAAACTTACCTTCTTGATCTTTGTTCTTATTATATACCGTTTGTAGAGACGGGGCACGCCCCGTCTCCCCACTATATAACAGTAATTAAAAAATCAAAATATGGCTACATTTGAGATAAAGATGCCTAAGTTGGGCGAAAGTATTACAGAAGGAACCATCATCTCATGGTCGGTAAAGGTAGGTGATACCGTAGAGGAAGATGATGTCCTTTTCGAAGTAAGCACAGCGAAAGTAAGCGCTGAGATTCCATCCCCCGTTGAGGGAAAAGTAAAACAACTTCTTTTTAATGAGGGAGACACCGTAGCGGTCGGTACAGTCGTAGCGATCCTTGAGATCGAAGGTGAAGGAGAGGATAACGGAGCTCAGCCGGAAACCTCGGAGGCTCCTCAACCGAAAGAACAAGTCCCCGCTCCCGTCCCAGAGGAATTATCAAAGAATTCCCAAGAGGAAGATCGTTGGTATTCTCCCGTCGTATTGCAATTAGCGAAAGCTGCCGGTGTATCGCAAGATGAACTGGATCATATTCCGGGTACCGGATATCTGGGACGTCTCAGTAAGAAAGATATTCAAACGTATATCGATCACAAAAATAAAGGTACGGAAATGCCGAAGCCGAAACAGGCTCCTGTTTCTTCCATGCAGCAAACGGCTACGAGCACGCCAACAATTACGGTAGCGCCGCCGACCGCTCCTTCCATGCCTATGACAGCGGCCACTCCATCTGCTCCACTCGCCCAAGGAGACGAGGTGAGAGAAATGGATCGTGTACGTAAGATCATTGCGGACCATATGGTATTATCGAAAAAAGTATCTCCGCATGTGACGTCGGTTATCGAGGTAGACGTGACCCGACTGGTTAACTGGCGTAAAAAAGTGAAGGATCAATTCTTCAAGCAAGAAGGCATCAACCTAACTTATATGCCGGCTATTACCGAAGCGACCGCCAAAGCGTTGAAAGCCTATCCATTAGTAAATTCATCCGTGGACGGTTACAATATCATCCTAAAGAAGCCTATTAATATAGGTATAGCGGTTTCCTTAAACGACGGAAATTTAATTGTCCCGGTTATACACGATGCCGATAAGTTGAACCTAAGTGGCCTCGCCTCACAAATAGATACCTTGGCGGCTAAAGCCCGTGAGAATAAGCTCGCCCCGGATAGCATCCAAGGCGGAACATTCACGATTACGAATTTCGGAACCTTCAAGAGTCTGTTCGGCACCCCGATCATCAATCAGCCTCAAGTAGCGATCCTAGCCGTCGGTTATATCGAGAAGAAGCCTGCGGTAGTAGAGACGCCCGAGGGAGATACGATCGCTATCCGTCACAAGATGTACCTCTCACTCTCCTACGATCATCGTATCGTGGACGGAGCTTTGGCGGGAGCCTTTTTACGTTCCATCGCCGACGAACTAGAGAATTGGAACGCTTAATACATTATATATAATAGAACAACATGAAAAAGTATGATATAAAAACAACAGATAAGGAGACTCTCAGGAAATGGTTTTACCTTATGACACTCGGAAGGGCGATCGATGAGAAGGCTCCCTCCTATTTATTGCAATCTCTCGGCTGGTCTTATCATGCCCCGTATGCCGGGCACGACGGGATACAACTCGCCATGGGACAAGTATTCGATAAGGACACGGACTTTCTCTTCCCCTATTACCGGGATATGTTGACGGTTCTCTCGGCGGGAATGACTGCCGAGGAGATCATCCTGAACGGTATCTCCAAGGCGACCGATCTGACCAGTGGCGGCCGCCACATGTCTAACCACTTCTCTAAGATGGAATGGCATATCGAGAACGTTTCTTCCGCTACGGCGACTCACGATCTCCATGCCGCCGGCGTGGCACGGGCGATGGTTTACTATGGACAGAAAGGCGTAGCGATTACCTCGCACGGTGAATCGGCCGCTTCCGAAGGCTATGTGTATGAGGCAATCAATGGCGCCAGCAATGAGCGACTGCCGGTTATCTTTGTCTTCCAAGACAATGGATATGGTATCTCTGTCCCCAAAAAGGACCAGACGGCCAATCGTAAAGTTGCCGATAACTTCTCTGGCTTCAAGAATTTACGTATTATCCATTGCAATGGAAAAGACGTGTTCGATTCCATGAATGCCATGACCGAGGCCAAAGAGTACGCGATCGCCAACCGGACTCCCGTAATCGTTCAGGCCAATTGCGTACGGATAGGCTCCCACTCAAACTCCGATAAACATACCTTGTATCGTGATGAGAACGAGCTTACCTATGTAAAATCCGCCGATCCTTTATACAAATTCCATCGCATGCTGATTCGTTACGGACGTTTCACCGAGGAAGAATTGAAAGAGATCGCGGATCTAGCGGCTAAAGACCTGAAAGCCGCCAATCGGAAAGCGATGGCCGCCCCCGATCCCGATCCGTCTACCGTCAAGGATTACGTCCTCCCGGAACCTTATCAACCTCAAAAATACAAAGAAGGTGTTCAAAACGAGGAAGGAGAGAAAGAAACGCTAGTTACGGCGATCAACAAGACGTTGAAAGCGGAGTTCCGGCACAACCCGGATACGTTTATCTGGGGACAGGATGTAGCCAATAAAGAAAAGGGTGGCGTATTCAACATCACCAAAGGCATGCAGCAAGAATTCGGTATCGAGCGAGTCTTCAACGCCCCTATCGCCGAGGATTATATCGTAGGGACAGCGAACGGTATGTGCCGCTTTGACCCGAAGATCCATGTAGTGATCGAGGGCGCGGAATTCGCCGATTACTTCTGGCCGGCCGTCGAGCAATACGTGGAATGTACGCATGAGTATTGGCGCAGCAACGGGCAATTTACCCCAAACATCACTTTGCGCCTAGCCTCCGGAGGCTATATCGGAGGAGGGCTTTATCATTCCCAGACCATTGAGGGCGCATTGACCTCATTACCCGGTGCCCGGATTGTTTATCCCTCTTTCGCAGATGATGCCGCCGGACTGTTGCGGACGAGTATGCGTTCTAAAGGCTTTACGCTCTATCTGGAACCGAAAGCGCTCTACAACGCAGTAGAAGCCTCCACCTTTGTCCCCGAGGATTTCGAGGTTCCGTTTGGGAAAGCCCGCATACGCCGTCCGGGAAAAGATCTGACAATCATCACTTATGGCAATACGACCCATCTTTGCCTCAACGTAGCCGAGCTTCTTTACAAAGAAAAAGGCTGGGAACTGGAGGTTATCGATCTTCGTACCTTGATACCATTGGATAAAGAGGCGATCTTCAACTCGGTGAAGAAAACCAGTAAAGTATTGATCGTACATGAGGACAAGGTCTTCTCTGGCTTCGGAGCGGAAATTGCCGGCATCATCGGCTCGGAACTATTCCAGTACTTGGATGCTCCGATCCAACGGGTAGGTTCCCTATTCACTCCGGTTGGTTTCCATCCGGTCTTGGAACGGGCCATCCTCCCCAACGAGGAGACCATCTATCATGCGGCAAAAGAACTGCTGCTTTATTAGATCCACATTCGTTAAATCTTTAAAAGTATCACAATGAAAACAGGATTATTTTACGGAACGGGCACAGAGAAAACAACCTTTGTCGCCAATAAAATAAGAAAAGCTTTCGGGGAGGATCAGATCGATATCATCCCTATTGAAAGCGCATGGAAAAGAGATTTCGAGGCTTACGACCATATAATCGCAGGAACCTCTACTTGGTTCGATGGCGAGCTTCCCACCTATTGGGACGAGATCATCCCGGAACTGGTCACTTTAGACCTTAAAAATAAGAAGGTCGCTATTTTCGGTCTTGGAGATCAAACGAATTATCCGGATAATTTCGCCGATGGAGTCGGCATATTGGCAGACGCTTTCACCTCCTGTGGAGCGACTTTAGTAGGCGAGACCTCTTCGGATGATTATTTCTTTAATGCCTCCAAAGCCTTGAAAAATGGCAAACTACTAGGCTTAGTCCTCGATTTGGAAAACCAACCGGATCAAACCGACAAACGAATCGAGCGATGGGTGAAGCAATTGAAGGAGGCGTTTGGATAAAGAAGAATGCATCTTAAACTCGTAAACGAGAACTAAACAGAAAGCGTAACGAATCACTCCACGGGTTTGTTACGCCTTCATTCTATACACCTGTCTTTCATACACATACTGTGCCAACATCTGCCATCGCCTTGGCACAGCTGTGCCACGCTGATGGCATACCCGTGCCATAGTGATGGCAAGCCCGTGCCACGCCGATGGCAAAGCTGTGCCACCTAGATGGCAAACATACTTTATTAGCGAGACGCTAATTAGTTAAATATTTGACTAATCCGAGAAAAAACGCTATCTTCGCGCCCAGCAAGTTTAAAAGAATTATAAGTAATGGTAGAAGGTAAAGAATTCCGGGAACTTATGTTACAAGTTGTCCGCACACGCATGGCATTTCGTCGGTCTATGCAACGAACGCTGAAAAAGAACAACGCCGGTATAACATTTGAGATGCTTCAAATCTTGAGTTGCCTATGGCACGAACAAGGTATCACCCAACAGGTCTTGGCAGAGAGAACGGCAAAGGATAAGGCTTGTCTGACAAACCTAATGAACAATTTAGAGAAGAAAGGCTACGTCCATCGGAAAGAAGATCCCGAGGACCGGAGGAACAAACTGGTTTTCCTAACCCCGGAAGGAGAAGAATTCAAAAAGCAAATTCGCCCGATCCTTGATCAGGTTTATGTACATGCGGAGCATATTATCGGAATAGAGAACGTAGAAACCATGTTATCCGAATTAAAAGCAGTACATAATGTCCTTGAGAATATATAAAAAGCACGTATTGAGCCTCTTTTGTATGACGGTCGCTACATTTCCGGCAATCGCCCAAACCGATTCGCTCTTTTTGACCATCGACCAGCTTTTCGAGAGAGGCGTACGGCATAGTCTGCAGATCCAAGCAGACGTCTTAAAAGAATCGATAGCGCAAGAGAGAACCCATACGGCACGTTCCGCACAATTGCCAGACCTGCAAATCGGCTTGAAAGGTGGATATGTAGGGCAACCGATCCTCTTTGAGCAAGGACTCGCCCATCCGACTCGCCCGGAAGCGCCCGATTGGTCCCAGAACTATGCCATCGACCTTACCCAACCGATATATCAAGGCGGTAAAATCCGGTATTCCATTCGGAAAGCGGATCTGGAGAAAGAAGTCGCCTCTTTACAAACGCTCACAGACCAGAGTGAGATCAAGCTCGGTCTATTAAACCAATACATCGGTCTTTTCAGCCTGTTTAAACAACGTGAGGTGCTTTCCCGTAATATCGAGGAATCGGAACGCCGCCTGCAAGATATCCGGCGTATGAAAAAAGAGGGACTGATAACCAATAACGACGTATTAAGAAGCGAGATGCAATTAACCAACGACCGCCTATCCTTGCAAGAAACGGATAATAGCCTCATACTGGTATCACAGCAATTGGATATCCTGATCGGTCTCGATGAAAATCTATTGCTCAAACCAGATACCACGTTACTGGACCAAACCGTATCTTTAGAAACTTACGAAGATTATGTAGCCCAAGCCTATTCCAATGATCCGGCGATACGTCTACTCCGGAAACAAACAGAGTTAGCCCAAAATGATATACGTTTGACTAAAGCCTCCTCGCTACCCAGCCTATCGCTATATGCGTCGAACACATTGGCACGTCCAGTCTCCCGAACATTAGCGGATATGTACAATAACAACTGGAACATAGGGCTGTCGCTCTCCTACCCTTTATCCTCTTTATATAAAAACAACCATAAGATAAAGGAAAGCAAATGGATGGTCTCGTTACATAAAAACGAGGAGGAACAGAAAAAGCAGAAAATCCGTATGGAAGTACGCACCGCATTCTTACGTCATAAGGAGGCTCTACAAGAAGTGGAAGCCTTGAAGTTATCCGTACGGCAAGCTCAAGAGAACTATAGGATCATGCAAAACCGGTATTTAAACCAATTGGCGATCCTAACCGACTTACTCGACGCGAACTCGGTTCTCCTCAACGCGGAGCTACAGCTCACGAATGCCCGTACCCACGTGATTTACACTTACTATCAACTACAGAAGGCTTGCGGCCGTCTCTAAAAAGAAACAACGACTATGGCAAACGAATTAAAAGAGAAACATCAAAGACTAAAGAAAGTAAGGACACGGAATATAGTATTAAACTCCATATGTATCCTTTTAGCCGGTTCCGGCATTTGGTGGACAGCCAATTATTTCTGGCGTTACATCAATTATGAGGTGACAAACGATGCCTTTGTGGACCAATATATCGCCCCACTAAATATACGTGCCTCCGGCTACATAAAAGAGGTCCGTTTCAAGGAACACCAGTACGTTCACCAAGGGGACACACTTCTCATACTGGACGATCGGGAATATCGGATCAAGGTAAAAGAGGCAGAGGCCGCGTTGATCGATGCCCAAGGATCACAAGACGTACTTCGTTCCGGTATCGAGACCTCCCATACGAACATCGCCGTACAAGACGCCAACATCGCCGAGGCTAAAGCCAAGCTTTGGCAACTGGAACAGGATTATCACCGATTCGAGCGGCTGCTGAAAGAAGAATCGATCCCCGAGCAACAATACGAGCAATCCAAAGCCGCTTTCGAGGCGGCGCAAGCCCGATATCAGGCGTTGGTGGAACAAAAGAAAGCCGCTTTCTCCCAATTCACCGAAACCAGCAAGAAGACAACAGGAGCCGAGGCGGCGATCTTACGAAAAGAAGCGGATCTGGATTTAGCGAGGTTAAACCTTTCCTATACCGTTATAACCGCCCCTTACGACGGTCATGTAGGCAGACGGACCTTAGAGCCCGGACAATACGTGCAAGCCGGACAAACGATATCCTACCTCGTACGAGATAAAGACAAATGGATCACGGCCAATTACAAGGAGACCCAGATCCCCCACATCTATATCGGGCAAAAAGTACGTATCAAGGTAGACGCGTTGCCGGGAAAGATATTCAACGGGGAGGTAACCGCAATCTCCGACGCCACAGGCTCCAAATACTCATTGGTCCCGACCGACAATTCCGCCGGAAACTTCGTCAAGGTACAACAACGTATCCCGGTACGGATAGACTTGGAAAATCTATCGCAAGAAGATACGCAATACTTAAGAGCAGGCATGATGGTTGAAACAGAAGCCTTACGCAAATGATCACGATGAAAGAGCTTGGGGCACCGATCCGCCAATGGGTGCCGGACTGGTTAGGATTGATTTGCATCTTCATCGTTATCCTTCCGGTTACGATGCTAAACGGTTCGTACACCGGCAGTATGCTGGAGGTATCAAACACGCTAGGCACGAACACCGAGGATATAACCATGGGATATTACGCGGCAGCGGCGGGAATGGCGGTATCCTATCCGATTATTCCGAAGATATTAGAAGCCTTCTCTATAAAATTCTTATTGTTAGCGAATTTAGTCGCCCAGTTCTTCTTAAGCTGGATCTGTGCCCGCTCCCAGAACGCCGACATATTGATCGTCTGTAGTTTCGCGATCGGTTTCCTGAAAGGGTTTCTCATGCTGTGGTTTATCCGGTACGCACAAAAGATATTCAGCCCTAAAAATATACGTAGCCAATTCTACTCCTACTTCTATCCTTTTGTTTTCGGAGGGGGACAAGCGTCCATGCTTGTTACCGCACAGTTAGCCTACCATTACGACTGGAAATATATGTATTACTTCATGATGCTAATGATTTTATTGGCCATAGTAGTGGTAATCATCTGCTTCCGCCATAACCGGCCGATCAAGTCCATCCCCTTGGCCGATCTACACATCCGGGAAATGTTCATCATATCCACCGGATTGTTAATGCTTATGTATGTCATTAATTACGGGAAAGTACTCGACTGGATGGCATCCCCCAAGATTTGCCTTTATATCATGATCGCCCCGATATTGATCGCTTTATTTATTTGGTATCAATATCATTCGGAACGTCCGTACGTGAATCTGGCGCCTTTATACCAGCCGAAAGCCATTATCGGTTATTTCTATATGATGCTTGTCATGTTTTTCAGTACTTCGACTACCTTGTTGACCAGCTACCTGACCAGTATCTTAAAGGTAGACAGTACCCATACCTATTCCCTTTATACTTATTTGCTTCCGGGATATGTCTTGGGGGCGTTCATCTGTTTTTGGTGGTTCCGGTGGCAACGTTGGCGGTTTCGTTTCTTGATAGCGGGAGGAATGAGTTGTTTCGTCCTGTTCTTCGGGAGCCTTTATTTCGGGATCTCACCGGATAGCAGATACGAGATGCTCTACTTTCCTATATTCCTCAGGGGATTGGGCATGATGGTTCTTATCATAGCTTTCGCCTTATTTGCCGTGGAAGATTTAAATCCTAAATATTTATTGTCAAACGCTTTCTTTCTCATCATTTTCCGTTCGGTATTATCCCCCATCATGGCGACTTCTTTTTACAGTAATATACTATATCGCTTGGAACAAAAATATATGTATTCCTTATCAGAAACCGTTACGCTGGCCGATCCTCTAGCCGCCTCACGCTATAACCAAGCGCTTGGCAATGCCTTGACCCAAGGGCATCCCTACGACGAGGCAGCGCAAATGGCTACCAATACACTCTATAATACGTTACAGCAACAAAGCTTATTATTGGCGTTAAAAGAGATACTGGGGTATTTATTAGTCATCTCCTTATGCATAGCGATCGTATCCCGCTTTATCCCATTCCATAAAACCATCCGTGTTACATTCGCCAAGACAGGAGATGATATGGTTTGATCAAACTATGCCCGGCTGCAAATCTATCAGCCGGCATCTGCCTTTTTGTCATTTATAGTTTATCCGAAACATTTTGGCATTCGTTTTGTATAGGAATAGGCAGATCTTGAGAATGATCAGGATCAGGAATACGCACAAAATAACAATAAAAATAATAAGATATTCAGACTATGAGCAGTAAACAAGGTAACATCGGAGTAACATCGGAAAACATCTTTCCGATTATCAAGAAGTTCTTATACAGTGATCACGAAATCTTCCTTCGTGAACTTGTTTCTAATGCGGTAGACGCTACCCAGAAGTTAAAAACGCTTTCTTCCGTAGGCGAGTTTAAAGGCGAACTCGGTGATTTGACCGTACAGGTTAAGTTCGATGACAAAACGATCACGATCTCTGACCGGGGTATCGGTATGACAGCCGAGGAGATCGATAAGTACATCAACCAGATCGCTTTCTCCGGCGCCGAGGAGTTCGTTGAGAAATACAAGAACGACGCCGCTTCTATCATCGGTCACTTCGGTCTTGGTTTCTACTCCTCTTTCATGGTTTCCAAGAAAGTAGAGATTGTGACGAAATCGTACAAAGAAGGCGCTGTTCCCATGAAATGGAGCTGCGACGGTACGCCGGAATACTCCTTGGAGGAAACGACGAAAGAGGATCGTGGTACCGATATCATCCTGTATATAGACGACGAGAATAAAGATTTCTTGAACAAGGACAAGATCAATGGCTTGTTGACAAAATACTGCCGTTTCTTACCGGTTCCTATCGCGTTCGGCAAGAAGCAAGAGTGGAAGGATGGCAAATATGTAGATACGGACGAAGATAACGTAATCAATGACACCAAACCGGCGTGGGTTCGCAAACCGGCCGATATGACCGACGAGGATTACAAGAAGTTCTATCGTGACTTATATCCTATGACGGATGAGCCGTTGTTCTGGATTCACTTGAACGTAGACTATCCGTTCAACTTGACCGGTATCTTATATTTCCCTCGCATCAAGAGCAATATCGACTTGCATCGTAACAAGATCCAGTTATATTGCAACCAAGTATTCGTTACGGATTCCGTAGAGGGTATCGTTCCTGAGTTCTTGACATTATTGCATGGTGTATTGGATTCGCCGGATATCCCGTTGAACGTATCCCGTTCCTATTTGCAAAGCGATCAGAACGTGAAGAAGATCTCCAACCACATCACGAAGAAGGTGGCAGACCGCTTGGAAGAGATCTTCAAGAACGACCGTCCGCAGTTCGAGGAGAAATGGGATAGCTTGAAACTATTCATCCAATACGGTATGTTGACTGATGAGAAGTTCTACGACCGTGCGGCTAAGTTCGCCTTATTCAAGGACGTCGAGGGCAAATACTTCACTTTCGAGGAATACAAGAATTTAATCAAGGACAACCAAACAGACAAAGAGGGTAACTTAATCTATCTGTATACGACCAATAAAGACGAGCAATACAGCTATATACAAGCCGCAAAGGACAAAGGTTACAGCGTCTTGGAAATGGACGGACAATTGGATGTACACTTGATCGGACAATTGGAGCAGAAGTTCGAGAAGAGCCGCTTCGTTCGTGTGGATAGCGATACGATCGATAACCTGATCCGCAAGGAAGACTCGAATAAGGTAACCTTGAGCGAGGAGCAGAAAACGGCCATGCAGGAAGTATTCAAGAGTCAGATGCCGAAATTGAACAAGACCGAGTTCTACATAACATTCGAGGCATTGGGCGAAAACGCGAACCCTGTCATGTTGACACAAAGCGAGTATATGCGAAGAATGCGTGAGATTTCCGCTATGCAACCGGGTATGTCTTTCTATGGCGAGATGCCGGATAGCTTCAACTTCGTATTGAATACGGATCATCCGTTGATCAAGAAAGTATTAACAGAAGAGGAGCAAGCTTGCGACGAGAAGTTAAAACCGATCCTTAGCGATATCAAAGGATGGGAGGCTCGTCAAGCCGACTTACGTGAGGCTCAAAGCAAAAAGAAAGAAGATGAGATCACGGCGCAAGAGAAAGAGGATATGACCAACACCAACCATAAGCTGGATGAGCTTCGTGAGCAACGCAACCAAGTTCTGGCCGAGTACGCCGGTACGAACAAGACAGTTAGTCAGTTGATCGACCTTGCTTTGTTAGGAAACGGTATGCTGAAGGGAGAGGCCTTAAGCCAATTCATCAAACGTAGCGTAGAACTGATCGGATAAACCAATCCTCACATATATAAAAAACCGTTCCTTCTCGGGGGAACGGTTTTTTTAGTTTCAGCCCACGACATCCTCGACCACTTTCCGCAACCTATCCAAGCTCATCTCGCCGGATTGTCTCCACAAAGCCTCCCCTTTCCGTAGCAGGATAAAAGTAGGAATCGATTCCACCGTATACAAATCGGCAAGAGCGCTCTCCTCCTCGATATTGATTTGTACCACTTCTAATTTTCCTTTCTCCAATTCCTTGAACTCCTTCACGATCGGCATCATTTTCTGGCAATGAGGGCACCAATCCGCATAAAACTCAGCCATGACCAAAGCACCGGTCTCCATAACGGTCTTATTCCGCTCTTCCCTATTCAATTCTTTCTCTTTCATAACATCATCTGTTTTAATTGTATTGATAACTCAACAATACGAAAAAACAAAATGTTTATGTTTCTAAAGAAATACTTCTTACATTTGGAGAAGAAAAACAGATTGGGTTCATATGAGGAAAATAACAGTTATCATAGCCTTATTCCTTGCTGCCATTCAGATTGTTTCCGCCCAGAAAGTAGGGTTGGTACTCAGTGGCGGCGGTGCCAAAGGAGCGGCACATATCGGAGTGATCAAGGCGCTGGAAGAAAATAATATACCGATCGATTACATTACCGGTACCTCCATCGGGGCGATTATCGGTAGTTTATACGCTATGGGGTATTCCCCCGAGGAGATGCTGGAGCTGATGCTTTCCAAGGAGTTCGCCTATTGGCAAACAGGTACGGTGGAGGAGCAATATACCTATTATTTCAAGGAGCCTTACCCGACCCCGGAATTTGCGCATTTCTCCATCGATATGTCCGATTCCCTACAGATCAAGGCTAGCTTCTTACCGCAAAGCTTGATCAATCCCATACAGATGAATCAGGCGTTCATGGCCTTGTTCTCGCAGGCGACGGCAAAGGCGGGGTGGAATTTCGACAACCTGTTTGTCCCTTTCCGTTGCGTGGCCTCGGATATATATACTAAAAAGCCGATCATCTTTAAGAATGGGGATCTGGGAGACGCCGTACGTGCCTCCATGACTTTCCCGTTTTTCTTCCAGCCCATATGGAAAGACAGTATTCCTTTATTCGATGGAGGTATCTACGATAATTTCCCGGTAGGCCCGATGAAAGACGCGTTCCACCCGGATTTCATTTTCGGATCGACAGTATCGGGAGGGAACAAAAAGCCTTCGGAGAATCCTTATAACCAGATCGAGACCATGATCATGCAAAAGACCGACTATGAGGTACCGGAAGAAGATGGCATGATGATTAAATTCAGTTTCCCTACCGTCTCCTTATTGGATTTCCAGAAAGGCAAGGAGCTTATGGACATCGGTTATAAACGTACCCTTTCCATGATCGACTCCATCAAGCAACGGGTTCCCCGGGAAGTGCCTTTAAATGAGGTTACCGAAAGAAGAAAAGCCTATAAAGAGAACCTTCCCCCGCTGATCTTCCGCAATATTTACGTGACGGGCGTATCCGAGGCCCAGCGTAAATACATAGAGGCCCAATTACACAGGGATATCAATAACGAGTTCTCCATGGAAGAGTTCAAGCGGGCTTATTTCAAGATGCTGACCTATTCCAAGATTAGGGAAATCATGCCGCATGCCGTTTATAACCGGAAAGAGAAGAAATTCGATCTTTATCTGGACGTGAAGATGAAAGAAGAGATCACGGTTGGCTTCGGTGGAAACGTATCGTCTCATCAAGCGAATCAATTATACCTAGGATTGGGGTATCAATATCTGGGACGGTTCGCCGCCGACGTAAACTCGAACTTTCAAGTGGGTAACTCCTTTAGTGGTGTCATGTTGAGTGGCCGGATGTACCTGCAAACGCAAATCCCCACTTATTTAAATTGGCAAGGAGTCTTCTCGGACAAGAAATATACGGAAAGCCAATCCCTCTTTTATGAGGATATAGTGCCCGCCATGATTAAGCAGAAAGAACTGTACATGAAACTAAAATTAGGCTTCCCCTTCCTCAACCACGCGAAAGCGGAGATCGGGTTCGCCTACGGACGGTTGAACGATTTCTATTTGCAGAGCACCACGATACCTTTCCCGAACGCCTCTTTCGACCATAGCTGGTACGATTTATTCAGTGGTTCGTTAAGTATCGAGCAAAACTCACTCAACACCAAACAATACCCGATAAGCGGAAAGCAGCAATTCCTAATCGCCCAATACGTAACCGGTACGGAGAAGTACACTCCATCCCCCACTTCCGCCACGACGGAAGCCCCGATTGGTCGCAAAGTGCATAGCTGGCTGCAACTGAAAGGGCGCTGGAACCAATACCAGACGCTGAGCAACCGTTTCAACTTAGGTTATTTGGCGGAAATGGTCATATCCAGCAAGAACCTCATGAATAACTATACGGCTAGCGTATTACAGGCCCCGGCGTTTACCCCGACACCCCATAGCGAGATTGTATTCAACGAGGCGTTCCGGGCGAACCAATATGTGGCTTTCGGGCTTTCCCCGATCTTGAAGTTAAGCAAGCTTCTGCACTTCCGGTTGGATATGTATGGCTTCGCTCCGCTCTATGAAATACAAAAGACGGTGCCGGAAAACAACCCGTATGTCGGAATCCCACATTATGGTAAGTTTTTGCACTCGTTTAATTATATGGGTGAAGCGGCGGTCGTATTGCAATTGCCATTTTTATGTATAAGTCTGTACGCCAACGGATACAGTTATCCGAAGGAGAATTTCAACTTTGGCTTAAACATTGGTTATCTGATCTTCAATCCAAAAATGTTAGATTAAATTCGCAAAAAAGTAGTCGAAACGTTTGCATATTTAAAACAAAAACGTACCTTTGCACTCGCAATCACGAAACAATGGCCGCGTAGCTCAACTGAATAGAGTAGCTGACTACGGATCAGCCGGTTACAGGTTTGAATCCTGTCGCGGTCACCATTCGAAGATAGCAATAGAATATATCTTGGCTCCTTAGCTCAACTGAATAGAGCATCTGACTACGGATCAGAAGGTTAAAGGTTTGAATCCTTTAGGAGTCACTTGAATATTCAAATTCATTTACAGATTGGCTCGCTAGCTCAACTGAATAGAGCATCTGACTACGGATCAGAAGGTTATAGGTTTGAATCCTATGCGAGTCACTTGAGAATCCTTATTTCATTCAGCGTCTTCGGAAGCAATGAAATAAGGATTTTTTCAATTTCTACCGGTCGTATCATTATTATTCATATATTCGCAGTTAATACAAAGAATATTTTATTTAAGATAAAAGGTAAACACTTGAAAGCACACTATAAAACTTCTATAGCCATAAGTCTAATCGTCATTATCGTATTAGTGATCTTACGTACCACTGTTACCGGACAAGATAGCATCAAATTCATCGACGATACCGATGATCAGCCAATAGATCAACAAAACAGCGACTCTATAGACCTTCGTTATTCCAATGAGTACCAAAGTTGGAAACAAACCTCGGACACGACTTTCCGCAGTTTGTTTAATGGGAACCAACAAGCTGATATCTTGGCCGAACATCCCGTAATGGTGGTATTATGGGCAGGATACGCTTTCTCCAAAGATTATCTAAGTCCCAGAGGGCATATGTATTCCATAGAAGATCTATACAAAAGCCTGCGGACCGGCTCTCCCATGACCCCGACGAGTGGCCCCCAGCCTGCCGCATGCTGGGCATGTAAAAGTCCGGACATACCCCGCTTATTAACGACCACCGATGCCAAGACCTTATATAAGAAGAAATGGGCGGAGCTAGGCAACGAGATCGTAAATCCAATCGGATGCGCAGACTGCCATGAACCGCAAAGCATGGGATTGCGCGTGACCCGCTCATTCTTGAAAAGTGCCTATAAGCGCAACGGATTACGTATAGAGGACGCAACCGAGCAAGAGATGCGATCTCTAGTATGCGCCCAATGCCACGCCGAATATTATTTCCAAGGAGAAGATCGTATACTAACCTTACCTTGGGATCAAGGTTATACGGTAGAAAATATAGAAGCCTATTACGACAGCATAAACTTCACCGATTTCACCCATAAATTAAGCCGGGCACATTTGATAAAGGCGCAACATCCGGATTTCGAGTTATTCCAGATGGGCATTCACGGGCAAAGAGGCGTTTCCTGCGGAGAATGCCATATGCCTGCTGTCGGGGAAGATGAGAACCGGTACAACAACCATCATATCAAAAGCCCGTTGGCGATGATAGACCGTACTTGCCAAGCCTGCCACCGGGAAAGTGAGGAGACCTTACGCAAGGATGTTTATGAACGGCAAAACAAAGTCTACGCCATACGCATGCGTGTAGAGGAAGAATTGACAAAAGCCCATATAGAAGCGAAATTCGCTTGGGACAAAGGCGCTACGGAATCTCAAATGAAAAACGTATTAAAACTGCTCCGGCAGGCACAATGGCGTTGGGACTTCGCCGTGGCCTCACACGGGGCGGCTTTCCACGCGCCCCAAGAAGTCACACGTATCTTGGGCAGCGGACTCGATAAGGCTACCCAAGCCCGCATCCAGATCATGAAGGTCTTAGCGCAGCTAGGCTATACCCAAGATGTTCCGATGCCGGATATCTCCACAAAAGCGAAAGCCCAGCAATATATCGGCCTCGATATGGAAGCCGAGCAACAGGCCAAACAAAAGTTTTTAGAAACCGTCATCCCCCAATGGCAGGAAGAAGCGAGAGCCAATAAACGATTCATCGAAGGTAATTAAGTTCTTTCCTCCAGCTCCAATCCCGGGGTATAAGGTAGCGAGATCGTAAACTTACTACCTACGCCAACCTCGGATTCCAACGATATGCTTCCATGAAACGTATGAACGATACTCTGGCAGATCGCTAACCCCAAGCCTGTACCTTGAGCAAACTCATCCAGTTTCTGGAAACGCTCGAATACCTTTTCCTTTTTATCATCAGGAATGCCCTTACCCGTATCTTTCACGGAAATAAGGATCGATTTTCCATCTGCGCTAAGTTCGTATCCGATCTCGATATATCCCTTAGCGGTAAACTTCACCGCATTATTAATGAAATTGGTACAAACCTGCGTCAACCGGAAATGATCCGAACGGATGATAAGAGGTTCATGGGGAACCCTTATCTTTAACTCCACTCCCTCCGGCATCATCAATTGATGCGTATGGAAGATATCTCCCATCAGTTTACTCAGATCGAGGTTCTCATAAGAGAAAGACATGCTACCGGATTCTATGCGTGATAGATCCAAGATATCGTTGATCAGCTTAAGCAACAGGTCACTGTTTTTGGTAATCAGATCTATAAACTCCGCCTTTTCCTCCGGTTCCAAAGGCATATCCGAATTGAGCAATTGGGAGAAGCCTACGATCGCATTCAGAGGCGTACGTATCTCATGGCTCATATTCGCCAGAAAGACTAATTTCATCCGATCGGATTCCTCCGCTTTCCGGCGGGCGGCTATAAGGCTATTCTCCGTGTCTTTTATCCGCTGGATATTCAAGCATAAGCCACTTACCTCAACAGCTTCGTCATCGGAAACCGAATCTTTCTCATTCTTATTTTGGGCATAGCGAAATTCCCACCACTCATACCCCTTCTTATTAAAGTTACAACGACGTTGCGTCACTTTCCGGGAAAGAAAGCCACTATCCAGCAGATTCCGGTCTCGAAGGAAATTATCCAGTTCTTCAGGATGTATAGCATCCTGAAACTCCTCGATTTTCATCGGCACACAGGGCATACCTAAGTAATGGTAGAATCTATTATCAAACTCGAATACCCCTTTGCTATACCGAAAAGCGAAAATGTTGCCGCTATCCAACGCAAAAGAAAGAAAAGTCTTCTCCCTTTTTAACTTCTCCTGCGCATCCTTCTTATGTAAAGCCTCCTGTATATATCGCTTTCTTTGGTAACTAAAAAGCAGAAGCAACATCACCACCAGAATAAAGCCGGCAGCCCATATATAATATTTATATTGAACGACAAACGGCATATTCGCGATAATAGCTCCTTCCGGCAATTTACTACTATCAATGCTCCATCGTTCTAACACACCGTAATCAAAAACATAAGCCTTGTTACTCTCTTCGATTTGCGGAAAATCGGACGGGGGCGTTCCTTTCAAGATAGAGACGACCCGGTTTACAGCTGCCTCTACCTCATCCTTAAAGACAGTTACATACCCGCCAACTACGCCATTCTGATTTCCGATCAACTCATTGATCACGGAGAAACATGGAAAGGCGCTGAGCCGCCCCAACGAGATTGTCATATAATCCCTCTTGGTTGCCAGATACGCTTTATTATAATAATTCTCGCCGAATCCCTTAATCAGGGCATTCGCCGATTTCGTACTGAGTGTGCTTATATACATCGTATCCGGCTTTATCTTAGGTATATCCGATATCGAAATCCCGTTCTTTCCGGATAAACGTACCCGATCCAAGGAATATATATTGTTCACGGCACAAATATCCTGAATCTGCGCATTCATGTCCGCCAGCATCATATTATCCTGAAAGGTATCGTCCGAGACTCTTATGACGATGCAATTACCAACAAGCCGCCGTATCAATTCTATATTCCTCTTATAATCCGGTTTATCATAAAAGCCCATCATATTCGGATATTTCCGGATGATCGGGATATTGGGATAACTAACCCCCATAAACACGACCGGGATCGATTTAGCGAGGGGATGCCTGCTACTTATCAAAGCGTTCAAGGCTTGATCGTCATTGACCAGAATAATATCCGGGTTCCATGTCGATAACTCATTCAGTTTCTTGAATAATTTCTGTCGCTGTTGCTTCTCCGAATATTGCTCACAATCCAAATAAAAAGAATAGACACTCGCATGTATCCCCTTCTTCCGCAAATCACTCGACATGATTTCCTTCATCTTCTCATAGGCGGGAAAATGTTTTTCGTAAGATTGAATCACGAGTATACGCTTCTCCTCCGATAAGTCTGTAGAGGATTTACATGATATACAGGTAACAAAGAGAAATATGATGGATATTATTCCAAATAAGCGCTTAGCTGGCATATCGTTCCTTTAAGGTGTTTTCTATGACTTTACAAAACTAAAGATTTATTTCGTACATTTGAGCATATTTTTCACGAAATACAATCAAAACATCAAATATATGAAACAAGAAATCCAACTGAACGAACACAACAAGCAAGAGTATCCTCCTATGCACACGGCGGAACATATCTTAAACCAGACAATGGTACGGATGTTCGGATGTCCCAGATCCAAGAACGCACACATAGAGAGGAAGAAGTCTAAATGCGATTATCTATTGGCGGAAGAGCCCAGTGCGGAGGTCATGGCCGAGGTTGAGAAGAAGATAAACGAGGTGATCGACCGGCACCTGCCCGTAACCATCGAGTTCATGCCGAAAGAAGAGGCCGGAGATATCGTGGATTTAAGTAAATTGCCCGACGATGCCAGCGATACATTACGTATCGTACGCATAGGCGATTACGATGCCTGCGCATGTATCGGATCGCACGTGGCGAATACATCCGAGATCGGACATTTCAAGCTGTTGAATTACGACTATGCCGACGGGAGATTACGGCTACGTTTCAAATTGGTATAAAATTTAAAGCAAGCGCAAACGGTCAAATAAAAATATTTTATGTAAGTTTGCAAGCGATTAAAGGAACATTTTAATACAGACATTAAATACAATAGTTATGCAAACAATTGACAATTTCAATTTTGCCGGCAAAAAGGCATTTGTAAGAGTTGACTTTAACGTTCCATTGGACGAAAACTTCAACATCACCGACGACACTCGTATGCGTGCCGCTCTTCCTACATTAAAGAAGATCTTAGCGGATGGTGGTAGCGTAATTATCGGTTCTCACCTAGGTCGTCCGAAAGGCGCTACTGATAAGTTCTCCTTAAAGCACATATTGAAGCACCTTTCTGAGTTGTTAGGCGTAGATGTTCAGTTTGCAAACGACTGTATTGGCGAAGAAGCCGGCGCTAAGGCTGCCGCTTTGCAACCGGGCGAAGCTTTGTTGCTTGAGAACCTTCGTTTCTACGCTGAGGAAGAAGGCAAACCAAGAGGTTTGGCTGAAGACGCTTCTGACGAGGAGAAGAAGGCTGCCAAGAAAGCCGTTAAAGAAAGCCAGAAAGAGTTCACGAAGAGATTGGCCTCTTACGCTGACTGCTATGTAAACGACGCGTTCGGTACCGCTCACCGTGCTCACGCTTCTACGGCTTTGATCGCTGACTACTTCGATACGGACAACAAGATGTTCGGTTATTTGATGGAAAAAGAAGTGAAGGCTGTCGATAAGGTTATGAACGACATCCAACGTCCGTTCACCGCTATCATGGGTGGTTCTAAGGTTTCCTCCAAGATCGAGATCATCGAGAACTTGTTGAACAAGGTAGACAACTTGATCATCACGGGTGGTATGACTTATACTTTCACGAAAGCGCAAGGCGGTAAGATCGGTAAGTCTATCTGCGAGGACGATAAGCTGGATCTTGCTCTTGATTTGATCAAGAAAGCGAAAGAAAAAGGCGTAAACTTGGTATTGGCTGTTGACGCTAAGATCGCTGACGATTTCAGCAACGACGCTAAGACTGATTTCGCTCCGGTAGATCAGATTCCTGATGGTTGGGAAGGTCTTGACATAGGTCCGAAGACCGAGGCTATCTACGCTGACGTTATCAAGAACTCTAAGACGATCCTTTGGAACGGTCCTACGGGTGTATTTGAGTTCGAGAACTTCACGCACGGATCTCGTACGGTTGGTGAGGCTATCGTTGAGGCTACGAAGAACGGCGCTTTCTCTTTAGTAGGTGGTGGCGACTCTGTTGCTTGCGTTAACAAATTCGGTTTGGCTAACGGCGTATCTTACGTTTCTACAGGTGGTGGCGCTCTTCTTGAGGCTATCGAAGGTAAGGTCCTTCCGGGTATCGCAGCTGTAAAAGGCGAGGCTTACAAATAATCAGATAAGTAAGTGATTTAATAAAAAATCCCCCGGGACGCTCGAGATATTCGAGATGTCCCGGGGGATTTTCTTTGATTTAGTTCCGTATTAATCTTGTTTCAAGATCAAGGCGGAAGAGGCGCTTACGGTAGTTTTACCCTGTACGGAACCTTTACCGTCCAGATAAATCCGACCGTCTTTACAAACCGGAATCCATGTTCCTTCCGGCAGAGAAACCGTTACCGCCTTCCGGTTCCCGTTAAAGATAACCATAATCTTCTTCCAACTATCCCCGTTCGCATGTTCCCCTAAGGTATACGCTACGACACCGGGCTGGTTCACTTCTTGGAATTGAAGGGCCTCCCTCACTCCCTCGGCCGTGGCGATACGGAAAGCCGGGTGCGACTTACGAAGGGCGATCAAATCCTTGTAATAGTTGAAAACATCCTTGTTTTTTGCCTTCAAAGACCAGTCGATCTCATTGATTGAATCGGGCGATTGATAGCTGTTATGTACGCCCTTCTTATCGTGCAGCAACTCCTCTCCTGCCCGCATGAAGGGAACTCCTTGCGAGGTGAAGATGATGGTCTGGGCCAACTTGCCGAATCGTATCAACTCATCCGGGGTAGCGTCTTTCGGGGCCGAGAGCTTCAACTTATCCATCAAACAAAGATCATCGTGGCAAGAGACATAGTTGATCACTTGCGTAGGCTTGTTCGCATAAGGCGCTTTGCAATATAATATTTGGTTATAGTCGATTTGCGGATGGCGGATAGCGCCTACAATACCGAACTTAATAGACTCCTCGTTACCTTCCGGCTTTCCGGAGGCGAAACCGGCCTGTGTAGTCTCGAATACGCTTCCTTTTAAAGCATCCCGCAGGTCATCGCTAAATACGGCCACATCATTCAGTTTCGGGGCGTTTACCTTGATCGCCCTCTGATCCTCCGGTAGCGGGGAATCGCTGGCGGTCCAGCCCTCGCCGTATACGAAGATGGAAGGATCTAGTTTGGTTAACTCGGCTTTTACCTCGTTCATGGTCTCTACGTCATGGATGCCCATCAAGTCGAAACGGAAACCATCCACATGGTATTCCTCGGCCCAATATTTCACGGACTCCACGATATAGCGGCGTACCATCGCCCGCTCCGAAGCGGTCTCATTACCACAGCCGGAGGCATCCGAATAGCTTCCGTCCAGTTTATGACGGTAGAAGTAACCGGGGACGGTCAAGCTGAAATTCGACCCGTCACCCACGAAGGTATGATTGTAAACCACGTCCATGATCACACGGATACCATTCCGGTGCAACCCCCGCACCATCTCCTTGAACTCACGAATACGAGCCTCGGGATTGTAAGGATCGGTGGAATAGCTCCCCTCGGGGGCGTTATAGTTCTTGGGATCATACCCCCAATTGTACACATTATCTTGCAAGCGGGTCTCGTCCACCGAGCCATAATCATAGGAAGGAAGGATATGGACATGGGTAACGCCCAACTCCTTCAGATGATCCACGCCGGTAGCCACGCCGCCCGGACCTTTCGTGCCGTTCTCCGCCAAGGCGAGAAACTTACCTTTATGCGTCACGCCGGAGTTCGCGGCGATCGAGAAATCCCGATGATGCATCTCGTAGATGATAATATCGGAGAAGCTTTTCAACTCGGGAGATTTATCCGCCTCCCAGCCCTCCGGATCGGTAGCCGCCCAATCGATCACGGCCGCACGGTTTCCATTCACCCCGACGGCTTTCGCCCAGATACCGGGAGTCTCATCCAGCCATTTATCGCCGATACGGATCTGGAAGGTATAGAAGGAGCCTTTCAGATCCTCGCTCACGGAGATACGCCACGTACCCTTATCCGAGGATTTCATCGGCAACCGGCGGACAGGCTCCCCTCCTTCACCGGAGGCGTAAAGATTCAAGCGGACTTCTTCCGCTGTCGGGGCCCAAAGGGTGAACACGGATTTCGTGGGAGAATAGAACAACTCCAGATCGTCTCCCTCATAGGAAGGGTATTCATCAAAGGATTTGTATTCTTTCGGCGAGTTGCAGCTAAGCAACAGCGACAGGTATATAGATACCGGAACTAAGTGTCTCGTCATGGCTGATTCAGTAATTTGTTTTCAATCACAAAGATAGAAGATTCGAACCGGATTCGCCAACGAAACAGAAAAGAAGAGGCGAAAAATCTACCGCAAACGTTTTCGCCTCTTTCGTTCATTCATGCTATATTAAAACGGAACCTCGTTGCTGCTACCTTGACTTAGGAAATCAGCTCCCGGCGATGGGATCGGGGGCATCGGGTCTCCACCGTTCATGGTTGAGGAGAATTCCCTTACCGCTATATCTTCCTCTACGTTCATAAACTTGGCGAACTCGCTCTTAAAGCGCAGCCGGACATCCCCCACGGCACCGTTACGATGCTTGGCGATAATGATCTCGGCAAGACCGATCAGAGAATTTCCCCGCTCATCTTCCGTAATCTTATAATATTCGGGACGGTGGATGAAACATACCATATCGGCATCCTGCTCGATAGCTCCGGACTCACGCAAGTCGGCTAGCTGCGGACGCTTACCTTCCACGCCTTGACGGGCTTCCACACCACGGTTCAACTGCGACAAGGCGATGATCGGGATATTCAATTCCTTGGCCAATCCCTTCAACGAGCGGGAGATCGTACTCACCTCCTGCTCACGGCTACCGAAGTTCATACCGCTGGCGTTCATCAACTGAAGGTAGTCGATAATGATACATTTAATGCCATGCTCACGCACCAGACGACGGGCTTTCGTCCGCAGCTCGAAGACGGACAAGCTCGGGGTATCGTCCACGAAGATCGGGGCGTCGTAAAGCTCCTTGATCTTAAAATCCAGCTGTTCCCACTCGTAGCTCTCCAAGCGTCCGCTCTTGATCTTCTCGCCCGGTATCTCGCAGACATTCACGATCAGACGGTTTACCAACTGCACGTTACTCATCTCGAGCGAGAACAGGGCGACAGGCGTATTGAAATTCACCGCCATATTCTTCGCCATGGAAAGAACGAAGGCCGTCTTACCCATGGCCGGACGGGCGGCGATAATGATAAGGTCTGAATTCTGCCAACCGGAAGTCATCTTATCCAACCCCTCGAAGCCCGTACGCAATCCGCTCAGACCTTCCTTCTGGAGGGCCGCCTTTTGCAACATCTCCATAGCGTCCTTGATGACGGGGTTGATCTGGGTGACATCCTTCTTTACGTTACGTTGAGAGATCTCGAACAACTTACCCTCCGCCTCTTGCATCAAGTCCTCTACATCGAGCGTCTCATCAAATGCCTTTCCTTGGATCATCGCCGTGAAAGAGATCAACTCCCTCGCCAGATATTTCTGGGCAATGATCCGGGCGTGATACTCGATATGGGCGCTACTGGCCACCTTGCTGGTAAGTTGAGAGATATAAAACGGTCCGCCTACATCCTCCAATTCTCCCCGTTTCTTCAATTGCTCCGTTACGGTAAGCATATCCACGGGACGCTGGCTCAACGCCAAGTCTACGATAGCGGCATAAATCTTCTCATGCGCTTTCTCATAGAAACACTCCGGCTTCAAGATCTCGCTGACGATCGAGTACGCGTCTTTCTCCAGCATCAACGCACCCAACACAGCCTCCTCCAACTCACGGGCCTGTGGCTGAAGACGCCCCATATCGGGGAGCATCTCCACAGGCTTTTTCCTTCCTCTTCCTGTATTTCTTGTTCCTTCTGCCATCATTCTTTCTATTTGGGGAGTCAAAGGTAATATCTTTTACCCATTTCTGAAAAAGATTCTTTATATTTAGGAATTAAAACCTGTCGAATCATGAAAGCGTATTTTATCGGATTAGTTATCATGGGCGGCTGCCTATTATACGGCTGCCATACCAAACAAAAGAAAGGGGAAAACAGTAGCGACTACTCAGCCGACTCCCAATCCATAGCACGGCAAGATACCCTACCGTTACCGATTGATACCCATGCCGCATCTTCAGTTTCCACGGAAGGATGGACCGCCAAGCAGATACGGGACAGCATAGAATTGTTCTTCGGCAAGGAATACGATACCCTTCCCCCGCATCTACGGAAGATCCGCAGAAACATGGCCTCCCTCTGGAACACGGACGACTCCGTCTTCCTACAGCTTATCATAGCGGAAGCTCCGTATGTAAAAGCATTTAAGACGTACGTATTCGACTCGCCCCTCATCCGGATCGGCGGAGGCCCTTACGACCGGTCGCCCGAGGAATCTCTTTGCGAGGACACCACCCACTTCTCCATGCGAGTAAGTCCGAATGTCTACCCAACCAACATCGAACGGATCGAGATCGCCATCACCAACCATACCGACCTAGAAGGGATGGGAGGCGAAAGTTATTTCATCGAGCATTTCGACGGGAAGGCATGGAAAGGGGTCCCGCAACCCAACTTTTTTGTTGATATCGGCTATCCGATCTTTCCAAACGAGACAAGAGACGATTTCTCGGCCACCTTGATGCCTGAGCTCAAGGAAAATCCACCGGGATTGTACCGGGTGCATAAGACCGTCATCACCGGACAGGGCGCCGGCATCGTCCATTATCCTTTGGCCGCCACGTTCTACCTATCCGATAACCCGGAAGATTATGAGGAATACACACGCTTCGCCAGCCGGCTCCACGAGCCTCGCCCCATGGCCGAGTTCAAGGGAGGAAGAGAAGCCATGACCCGTTTCTTCGAACAGAACCTGCGTTATCCCGAATCTTATAAAGGTACGGGCACGAAGGTACGACTCTTCTACTCCTTCACGATCGATTCCTTAGGAATGTTACAGAATCCCGTAAGCCTACCCGAGAATATACTGTATCCTCGTGATACGGGGAAAACCTATGATGAGTTCCGCGATGAAGCCTTACGGGTACTCCGGTTGATGCCCGCATGGGAACCCGCCGTAAGCCGTATCCATGGTCCGGTCAGCATAGATACCGGGCTCTTCTTCTACTTCAACGAAGAGGGGAAATGCGGGATTGAATAGATGGCCAGTACTGCCTAAGAAGTATTGGAGTACTTCTTAGGCAGTACTCGGGTACTTCCATGAAAGTACTCCAGTACTATTACCAGAAGTATCGCAATACTCTCAGAGAAGTAAGCCTATGCTAACGTAAACTGGCAACAATATTGCTGTCAGCATACAGCGACATAACTTTACTTACGTAAAAAAGTATTATCTTTGTACCCGTAAAAAGTAATTTTCAAATTATGGACGACAGTATCCCGCTAGAAACAGAACAGAGTATGAACTAACGAGGCGGAGGGTTTCATTGATCCTCTGCTCGGATTAAACACGAAAGGAGGCAATAATGAGACAATTTCTTTATTGTGAGGCCGGTTATGTGGAGAAGAACCAATGGCTTCCTAACAGTTGGGTAAACGTAGAGTGCCCGACTCCCGAAGATCTTCAATTCTTGATGGATCGATTTAACGTACCCGAATCATTCTTGAGCGATATAGCCGATACGGACGAGCGTCCCCGTATCGAGTACGAGGGGAATTGGTTGCTTACCATCTTACGTATCCCGTTGCAGAACCAAGATCATGACATCCCGTTCAATACGGTGCCGATCGGTATCATCACGAACAATGAGATCATCGTAAGCGTATGTTACCATAAGACGGACTTGATCCCCGATTTCATCCGCTATACCCAACGGAAGGAACTCCAGATTAAAAACAAGTATGAGTTGATCCTCCGGCTGATCCACTCATCGGCCGTATGGTTCCTTAAATACCTGAAACAAATCAATTACGCCGTCACCGAGGCGGAAAAGGCGTTGGAGAAAAGCATCCGCAACGAGGATCTGCTAGCGTTGATGAAGCTGGAGAAGAGCATGGTATTCTTCAACACCTCCATCCGCGGGAATGAGGTGATGCTGGCCAAGCTCCAGAATATTTTCCAAGAGCCGGAATATATCGACAAGGATTTGGTGGAGGACGTGGAGATCGAGTTGAAACAGGCCCATAACACGGTAAATATCTATAGCGATATTCTTACGGGTACGATGGACGCTTTCGCCTCTATCATCTCCAACAACGTGAACACGATCATGAAACGTATGACATCACTTTCCATTATCTTAATGGTTCCGACATTAATCGCTAGCTTCTACGGGATGAACGTCCCGATCTACATGGAGGATATGCCGCATGGTTTCGTGGTTATCATCTTGCTCTCGATCTTGCTATCCGCTACGGCCTTTTTTATATTCAGGAAGATCAAATGGTTTTAGGATATCAAAAAATAAACCGGACGCAGATCACCCGTGCTTGTCGGTGTCATCTGCGTCCGGTAAATATCAAATTCGGTATATCTTTATCTTGGCTTACTTATGCGTATCCTCGAGGATATAACGCAAGGTTCCGGCATTTACCAAGTCCTCTTGCGAGATGGTGTAGCCCTTTAGCTTTTTATCGCCGGCGAAAACGTCCTTGATGTAGATCGCTTCCGGATTACTATGCTTAGACTCGATTACCAATTCGCCTTTAGGATAGAATTTCTTGTCGAGCTGGATCGTAACCTTATCGAAAGTCGGGGAAGTCAATACATAGTTCACGTCGCCCGGACAAGCCGGATAGAAGCCCATCATGGAGAAAATAGCCCAAGCGGACATAGTGCCTGTATCCTCGTTACCCGGGACACCGTTCGGGGCGTTATGATAGCAATCCTTCAACAACTGACGGACCAACTTCTGAGTACGCCAAGCCTCTCCCTTGAAATAACTAAACAAATAAGGATAAGCGATATCCGGCTCGTTGGCGGGATCATAATTGCCGTCATCGAATACCTTCTGCAAATGATCGACAAATTTCTTATCGCCTCCCATCAATTTGGCCAGTCCCTTGATATCGTGAGGAACATAAAACGTATAATTCCATGCGTTGCCTTCATGGAAACCGGGACTAGGCTCGAAGTTCTCGCCTTGTTTCGGATCGAACGGAGAGTAGAAAGTGCCGTCCGGCAAGATAGGACGCAGCGTTCCGAACTCCTTGCTATAATAATGTTTGTAACCTAAAGAACGGTCACGGAATAACTTGGCATCCTCTTTCTTACCCAAGGCTTGAGCGAAATTAGCCAAGTTCCAGTCGGCGATATAATATTCCAGCGCATGAGATACGGAGTTATCGTATTGCTCACGCAAAGGAACATAGCCCTTGCTGAAATAATCGTTCGCGTCCGGACGAAGCAGGTTGAACTCTCCCGGGGTAGTAGCGCCTTTACGCATCGCCTCATAAGCGGTTTGCTCATCAAAGTCACGCAAGCCGCGCATCCATGCGTCTACGATATACGGGATCGAGGGATCGCCCTCCATCGTAAAGGTCTCACGTCCGTAAAGCTCCCATTTCGGTAACCAACCGTTTTCCCGGTACATATCCAGCATCGTACGGATAATATCTAATTGACGCTCCGGATAGAGCAAGGTCATCAGGGTACTTACGTTGCGGTACGTATCCCACAGGGAGAAGACCGTATAACGGTTTCCGGTGGTATGGCCTACTTTCAGGCTCTCCATCATCGGGTACTCGCCGTTCACGTCTTGCAGGATATTCGGATGGATCAGCAAATGATACATACCGGTATAGAATATCGTTTTCTCGTCTTTCGTACCTCCTTCCACTTGTACCTTGGAAAGATCCTTGTTCCACATCGTGCTAGCCGCCGTACGGACCTTGTCGAAATCGAAGCCGGGCTGCTCCGTATTCATGTTCAGGCGGGCGTTCTCGATGCTCACGTACGAGATACCCATCTTCACCTCGATAGCCTCGCCCTCGTCCGTATCATAATCGAACCATACGCCGATGTCGTCTCCGCTCATCTCACGGGTATAACTGGTATATAACTTATACTTGCCGGAGTAGATATCCCATTCGGCCTCTACCCCCTTCATCTCACGTTGTTTCTTCCAATAACCCATCTTCTTCGGGGCCTTGTTTACCTTCATCACGAAGTAAACCGGGAATACGGCCTGTGGATTATAGCAGAACGTACCTAAAAGCTTACTCCCCTCGATCTCCGTATCATTCACGATACGTACCGTAGCGCCGGTCTCGTTCGTCAAGCCCTCGCCTAGGTTCAAGAGGATATGGCTCTCCCCTTTCGGAAAGGTAAAACGGCTCAAGCCCGTACGCATGCTGGCAGTAGCCTCCGCCTTGATATTATACTTGGTCAAGGTATTGCTATAATAACCGGGATGAGCCACCTCGTCCTTGTACTCACTGCCGTAAGCCTTATAGTCCACGTTCAACTCGCCCGTCGTCGGCATCAATAGCAAACCTCCCAGCTCCGGGCATCCCACGCCGCTCAAGCTGCCGTGGGCGAATCCCGTAAAGAATTTATTGTCTGCCGAGTAAGGAGTAGACCACCATTGACTATCCTTGTCAAAACGGTTCTTCTCCGACCCCATGACGTTGAAAGGAACCACGCTCATCATACCCTGCGGACAAACCGCACCGGGATTCGTCGTACCGTAATTGCTCGTACCGATGAAGGGGTTCACATAATCTACCGGTTGCTGCGCCGTAGCGAACAGACTGCCACACAACAGGAAGGTCATTAACTGTTTCTTCATTTGATAAATGTATTTTAGTTGATAATTAATTGATTCATACTTACCAGATCACGATCTCATCCGTGAAGATGAAACCCTTATTTGCCTCTTTTGCCTTGATACGGATATAACGGGCTTTCCAATCGCCGTTAAACGTATATTCCTGAAAAGACAGGTCTTTATCCGTATTGGATATCGTAGTAGGGATAACTCCCTGCGAGATATAGCTCTCCCCGTCTTCCGATGTCAGCAACTCCACCTCTCCCGGTTGGTACACGCCCGGGCCGATCAATTGCATAAAGCGGGACGATACCTTATGGATATCCGTCACCTCGCCCATGTCCACCACGCAATCCAAGTCATTCAAATAACCCTGCCAACGGCCGTCCAGATAAGTCAAGCCTCCCCTATAGCCGTCCAGCAAGGCGTTCATGCCACCCGCCATATAACCGCTATACAGCTTACTATTATAATGTATAGGCTTATTGATACCCCGGTGATAATCCACCTTCTTCTCGGTAGGCGTTCCTTGAAGCTGCCCGTCACGGAAAATAGCGGCCTTGATATCAGCGGAGTCTTTCACCACGATCGGGCCGTTATAGACCCGGGAAGAGGCGGCGGGAATAGAGCCGTCTGTCGTGTAACGTATCTCCGCCGGATATTTCTCCGCATCCAACATGACCTTGATCTCTCGCCGCAAGGTATCTACCTCCATCGTGGTCTCGATCTCGTCCGAGAGCGTGAACGTATTGATACCCATCCGTTGCAGAACCGGGATATTCGCGTTCATACGAGGCTTAAAATCCTCCCAACTACGATCCTCTTGCGGAGTCCATCCGATCTCGGCGACCGCCAAGGCACGAGGGAACATCATATACTCCAAATGTTTCTCATCCTTGATATACTCCGTCCATGTATTCGCCTGCACCCCTAGGATATGCTTACTTTCCTCGGCAGTCAACGAATCCACAGGCACTGGATTATAACTGTACGCCCGCTTGATCGGCGTATAACCGCCGATGGCATACGGCTGTGTCTTCGGATCGGCTTGATAGAAATCGAAATACATATAACCACCCGGTGTCATGACCACGTCGTGTCCCATGCGGGCGGACTTGATTCCCCCTTCCTCGCCCCGCCAAGACATGACGGTAGCCTCCGGAGCCAAGCCCCCTTCCAGAATCTCATCCCAACCGATCAATTTGCGGCCTTTGGAAATCAGGAATTCCTCGGCACGATGAATCATATAGCTCTGCAACTCATCCACGTCCTTCATCCCGTTCCGGCGCATCAAGCCTTGACATTTCGGGCAGGTCTTCCAAGCTCCCTTCCCGGCCTCGTCTCCCCCGATATGGATATATTCGGAAGGGAACAACTCGATCACCTCGGACAATACATCCTCCATGAACGTAAACGATTTCTCGTTGCCGATGCAGAAATCACCCGTCGTATAAGGTTTGCCGGCACAACTCAACTCCGGGTACGCCACGAACACCTCGTCCGAATGCCCCGGGAATTCGATTTCCGGTATTATATTAATATGCCGAGCCGTAGCGTAATCCACGATCTCACGGATATCTTCTTTCGTAAAATAACCGCCATATGCCCCCGGAGTTCCTTCCGGCAGATACTTGCGATCCTTTCCATCCCACCATTTCTGCCAATCGGATTCCGTACGGAAAGCCACGTCCGTAGTCAGTTTCGGGTATTTATCCATCTGGATACGCCAACCACCGGCATCCGTCAAATGCATATGAAGCGTATTCAATTTATAATAAGACATGACGTTCAATAACTTCATCACCTCCTCTTTCGGGAAGAAATGACGAGAGACATCCAGATGCAAGCCACGATACGGGAAACGGGGATTATCTTGGATCGATACGCAAGGAATCCCTTTCGACGTATACAGCTGGCGCAACGTTTGTTCCCCGTAAAACAATCCGGATTTAGAGGCGGCTCTCAACTCGATCCCCTTCTTGGTCACATTCAACGCATATCCCTCCGGATTTCCGCCATTGAAAGACTCATCGACCACGTAACGGATCGTACCCGATTGATCATTCCCGAATACGAGATTACTATCTACTTTGAAATAACCGCCAGTCACCTCGATATGGGCCGGCTTAGGGATTAAATTCACCTGCGGAACCTCCTTGGGAGCACAGGAAAAAAGTAGCGAGGAACAAGCGAGAGCAAGTCCGGTTACTTTCATGTAAGACCGTTTTGGCAACGTCATAATACTTATTTTTTAGTTGTGTTATTCTTGGTGCGTAAATATACGACAATAATGGACAATATCAAAAAAGCGGAAAGACTATCGTCTCCCCGCTTCAGAGTTATTTTAAGATGTATATCTTCTAAAATTAACGTCTAGGAATTGCTTCTTTTACAACCATCTGACGACCTTCGTACTCAGCTTGGTTTAATTCCTCGATAGCTTTTTGAGCCTCGTCTACGTTAGGCATTTCAGCGAAAGCAAAACCCTTAGAACGTCTAGTATCACGATCAACAATTAACTTTACTGAATCAACAACACCATACTCTTCTAATACTTGTTGCAAATCAGACTCTCTTACTCGATAACTCAAGTTTCCAATGTAAATATTCATACAAAAAAATTAAAAATAAATTAATAATAAAACAAGTGATGTTAGTGAAGATCGATTTCTAGAAGAATATATTATCATTACTGAGAATAGAAACTCGAAGATAAAGAGCAAGACAAACTATCTTTTGTTTGTTGGTACAAAGGAAAGCATTCTTTTTGGATTACCAACTATAAAACCTAATTTATTTTCAAAATAATTCACTTTATCCTCAGAAGACTACTTATATGAGCTAACGAGACTACCTGCGTGAACCGCATAAAAAAGAAGAGAATCTAATTAAAGATCCTCTTCCCTATTTGAAAAAGCCGCACTGTAGATGTGAACAAACTCCGTATGACAGGATTTGAGTGCTTTGCCACCTTTGTAATCCGCCGTGCTAAGCATACCCCGAAGGGCGCGGCCCGCCATTGGCGACAAGAGCTATGTCTCGGAATTAAAATAAACTGATGAGTTTCCCAATCGAACAAGTGCGGCTTAACTCATTCCCTGTTTATCTTTTTCTTGTTACAAAGATATGTAATCGTATCGACATAACCAAACAAAAACAACAAAAAAAGAGCCTCCTTTTCGGGGAGGCTCTTTATTAACTATATAGCAAAAATCTTATTTTACTTTAGCTACGATAGCCTTGAATGCTTCCGGATGGTTAACGGCCAAGTCTGCCAAAACCTTACGGTTGATCTCGATACCGGCAGCGTGCAAAGCACCCATTAGGCGAGAGTAAGACAAACCTTCCATACGAGCGGCAGCGTTGATACGCTGAATCCACAAAGCACGGAAATTACGTTTCTTGTTACGACGGTCGCGGAAAGCATAAGTCAAACCTTTTTCCCATGTATTCTTCGCTACGGTCCAAACGTTCTTACGTGCACCATAATAACCACGGGTTAGTTTTAAAATCCGTTTTCTTTTTGCTCTTGAAGCAACATGATTTACTGATCTAGGCATAATTCTAATCTGTTTTGAATGTTAGCGTCATCTCTTAGGATGAACTTGATTGCTAAATGCATTCGGTTAATAAAAATCGTTATAAAACTCGCTTAATGAATAAAGATTACTTCATGCAAAGCATCTGCTTTACGTTGCTTACGTCAACACTAGCTACCAAACCCGTGTGAGTAAGATTTCTCTTTTGCTTCTTAGTCTTCTTTGTTAAGATATGACTCTTAAAAGCGTGTTTTCTTTTGATCTTTCCTGATCCGGTAAGGGCGAACCTCTTTTTGGCACCGGAATTAGTCTTCATCTTAGGCATTTTCCAATTATATTTTAATTATTAAACTTAACCTCCCTTCTATCAGGGACGGATTTTATTCTTCTGTTTTCTTATCACCCTCGCTTTTAGGCTTAGGTGTCGTGATCACTTTCTTTACAACTTTCGGAGCTGCGGCCGCAGCCGGGGCTGAACCAGTGCCCGCTTTCTTCGGAGTAAGCATGATAATCATACGTTTTCCCTCCAATACCGGCAACTGCTCTACTTTTCCATAATCCTCCAAATCGTTGGCAAAACGAAGCAGCAGGACTTCTCCCTGTTCCTTGAAAAGGATAGAACGGCCTTTAAAGAACACGTAGGCTTTGACCTTCGAACCTTCCTCCAAAAATCCCTTAGCGTGCTTCAATTTAAAATTGTAATCATGATCATCTGTCTGAGGCCCGAAACGAATCTCCTTCACGACCACTTTCACAGATTTCGCTTTTTGCTCTTTCTGACGCTTTTTTTGCTGATAGAGGAATTTCTGGTAGTCGATTACTCTACAAACGGGGGGCGCAGCATTTGGTGAAATCTCGACTAGATCCATCCCCTGCTCTTCCGCTATTTTCAGCGCTTGAGCGATCGGATAAACACCCGTCTCAATATTGTCACCTACTAAACGAACTTCACGAACACGAATACGTTCGTTGATTCTATACTGTTCTTTCAGATTGTCATTCTTCATTCAAAAAGATTTATTCTCCTCGTTATTAGTTATTTAATCATTACTTTTTTGCCAGCGATTCATCATTTCCTCTACCTCGCCATTCAAAAGCGCTGCAAAGGTAGCAATTTTCATCGAACCTTTATCACCTTCGCCCTGTTTTCTTACAGAAACTTCACCATTTTCTGCTTCTTTTTCTCCAACGATGAGCATATAAGGGATTCTTTTCAATTCATTGTCACGAATTTTACGACCGATCTTCTCATTTCGGTCATCTACGATAGCACGGATTTCCTGATTACCCAACTCACGCGCGATTTGCCAAGCGTAATCATTAAACTTCTCGCTGATCGGCATGATACATACCTGCTCCGGAGTCAACCACAACGGGAACTTTCCGGCGGTGTGCTCGATCAATACGGCAACGAACCGTTCCATGGAACCGAACGGCGCACGGTGAATCATAACCGGACGGTGCTTCTGGTTGTCGGCACCCGTATATTCCAATTGGAAACGTTCCGGTAAGTTATAGTCTACCTGAATCGTACCTAACTGCCAACGGCGGCCGATAGCGTCTTTCACCATGAAGTCGAGTTTCGGACCGTAGAAAGCGGCCTCTCCATATTCGATCTTAGCTTTCAAGCCTTTTTCCTCACAAGCCTCTACAATCGCTTGCTCAGCCTTCTCCCAATTCTCGTCGCTACCGATATATTTCTCACGGTTCACCTTGTCACGCAAGGAGATCTGAGCCTCGAAGTTCTCGAAATTCATCGTCTTGAATACGATCGAGATGATGTCCATTACGTTCAAGAATTCCTGCTTTACCTGATCGGGGCGGCAGAAAATATGAGCATCATCCTGCGTAAAGCTACGTACACGGGTCAATCCGTGCAACTCTCCGCTCTGCTCATACCGGCAAACCGTACCGAACTCAGCGAGACGCAACGGCAGGTCCTTATACGAACGAGGAGAGTTTTTATAGATCATACAGTGATGAGGACAGTTCATCGGTTTCAAGAAGTATTCCTCACCCTCCTCAGGTGTATGGATCGGTTGGAAAGAATCCTTTCCGTATTTAGCGTAGTGGCCGGAGGTAATATACAATAATTTATTACCGATCGGCGGACACATTACCTCTTGATAATTATAACGAGCTTGGATACGACGCAAGAACTCTTGCAGACGCAAACGCAAGGCGGTACCTTTCGGCAACCACATCGGTAAGCCCTTACCTACCGTATCGGAGAACATGAACAAGTCCATCTCCTTACCGATCTTACGGTGGTCACGTTTCTTGGCCTCCTCCAACAATGTCAGATACTCATCCAACATCTTCTTTTTCGGGAAAGTGATACCATACAAACGAACCAATTGCTTGCGTTTCTCATCGCCACGCCAATAAGCGCCGGCTACGCTCAATATCTTGACAGCTTTCAGATAAGAGGTATTCGGTAAGTGCGGTCCTCTACACAAGTCCGTAAAAGAACCCTGCGTATAGGTAGTGATCGTACCGTCTTCCAACTCACTGATAAGCTCTGTTTTATACTCTTCACCTCTATCGCCGAACATCTTCATGGCATCCGCCTTGGTAATGTCCTGACGTTTGATCTCTTCTTTCTTGGCTACCAGCTCAAGCATCTTAGCCTCGATAGCAGCGAAATCACCCTCTTTGATCACGGCCTCACCCGGATCCACGTCATAATAGAAACCGTTCTCGATCGCCGGACCGATACCGAATTTAATACCCGGATATAATTCCTGCAAAGCCTCTGCCATAAGGTGAGCGCTGGAATGCCAGAACGCATGTTTACCTTCCTCGTCTTCCCACTTCAAAAGTTTCACCGTAGCGTCGTCGTTGATAGGACGGCTTAAGTCCCAAACCTCCCCATTCACGCTTGCGGCTAGGACTTCCTGTGCCAAACGAGAACTAATGCTTTCCGCTATCTGCATAGCAGTCGTTCCCTTTGCATATTCTCTTACGGAATTGTCCGGAAATGTAATCTTTATCATATTCTATTCTCTAAAATTCTTTATATTCAGCCCACAAAGTTAATATTTCTTTTCTATCAGCGAAACATTTAACTCGAATAATTTGCGTTATCACCGGCTTGTCATTCGCTTGATGATATTATAGGCGTTGTAGATACCCAATTCCCCTGCCTTGCTCAAGTCGGCGATGCCCCGGTTCACGTCACCTTGCGACAGACGGGCTAACCCACGGTTGTAGTAAGCCTCGGCAAATTCAGGGTCCCGCTCGATCGCCTCGTTGTAATCAACGATAGCGGCACGGAAATCACGCTGGGCGCAACGCAGATTCGCACGGTTAAAGTAAGCGTACACAAAACCCGGGTTCAGCTTGATCACCATATCGTAATCCCTCATGATCTGCTCATGCTCATAGGCTCGCTTATTATCCTTCAGCATAGCGCTCCGGAGGTCCACCGAGGTGTTGGCGTTTACCTGCGACTGTGCGGACTTACCAATATTCAAGTTCATTCCCGAGCCACTCAAGTCGTACGTATCCTTGCTAGCCTGCTGGGATTGGGTGTACATCAATTGCTTATAACGTTCCACGGCACGATTGAAATAAGCCATCGTGAACGACGGGTCTCGCTCGATCGCTTCCGAGAAATTCTTGATCGCCTCCGAGAAATCCTGCACCAACATGAAGTCCATCGCACGGCCAAAATAAGCGTTAGCGTTGTTCGGATCACGCTCGATCTCCGCCGAATACTCGTCGATGGAGGCGAAATGCACGGCGATTTGGTCCTCAGTCAAAGCGGCCTCCTCGTTCGTGATACGCAATTTACGCTTCAAGACCATCTGGCCATTGTAATCCTCCACCATCTTGTCGTAATAAACAAGTTTCTTTACGGGATCCGCCTTCTCGTAATAGGTCAAGACAAACTGGGGTTCCAGATCCACATGGACATTCCGGTCTTGTACACGCCCACGGACCTCACTTTGGTATTTACTTTTACGCTCCTGCTCCTTATCGTATACCACCAAGCGGTTGAACTTATTGATATTCTTATCGGATTGCTCACGAGTATTCTCCTCCGAATCGTCCGTCTTGGCATCTCCGTTCACCGCTGTATTGGAGCCAGAAGACGATGTCTTCGGGAGCTGTCCGTTCTTGGCCTGCTCCTCCATCTTTATGGCTGCCCAATAATCACGGTCTGCCCCCACGTTATCACCTAGCTTACGCTTTGCTTCCGAACGGCTCACAAAGCCTGGCAGGAAAGTAGGATATTGCTTCAAGACCACGTCGTAATCCTGCACGGCCCCCCGGTAGTCGCCCGTCTCGAAACGGAGCAACGCACGGTTGTAATAAGCCATATAGTTATCTGGCTCTTGCTGGATAACGACATCGAAGTCCTCGATAGCCCGGTTATTATCCCCGACTTGGAACCGAAGCAACCCCCGGTTAAACCGTGCGATCAAGTTCCGGCTATCCATGCTGATCACCTGATCGTAATCGGCCATCGCACCTCTCAAGTCATTCATCTGATAACGAACTAGCCCCCGGTTAATATAATATCCGCTCTCACGGGTATCCAGACGTAGAGCCTCGTTCAAATCGGCCAGAGCGTCCTTATAATCATCCATTTGATAATGAAGGATCGCACGATTGCCATACGCCGGCGCATAATAAGGATCCATCTCGATCGCCTTATTATAATCGGCCAAGGCTTTCAACGTATCCCCTTTCTCCAGATACATAGCGCCCCGTGTCATATAATTCATGGAATATTTCGGATGGGCGGTCATTAAATCATCGAATGTCTTCTCCGCCCCGTTGTAGTCTTTTTTCTGGATAAAAGCCACCGCCATATTCACCAGCATCTGGCGGTCCTCGGGTTTGAACTCAAGTCCTTTCTGGTAATCGTCGATCGCCTCGTCGTATTTCTCCTGACTTTGACGGGCGATGCCGCGAGCGTAATACGCTTGCGTTAAAAAAGGGTTCCGCTGAAGACATAAAGTACAGTCTTCCTCGGCCCCCTTAAAATCGTCCAGATTTATCTTCGCCACCGCACGGTAAAAATAGGGTTCCGCCAACCAAGGTTTGGATTTGATAACTTGATTGAAGTACTGAATGGAAAGAACATAATCCTCAAAATAAAGGGCGTTCCTGCCAATGGCCAATACACGGTCCGTATTAATCTGCGCAAAAAGCGAAATCGTAAATATCTGTAATATCAAAAAGAGTGTTGCCTTCTTCATCCTATTAAAAATGATTGAGAGGCAAAAATAAGTAAATTATCTTACTTAGACTCTATTTTTACCATTAAATGATTCTTCGTTATCTTATCGCCCTCTTTTACATTGAGCTCGACAACGACTCCCGATATGGGAGCGACCACCCGGTTCTGCATTTTCATCGCCTCATGGATTAGCAGAAGTTGCCCAGCCTCCACAGCCTGTCCTTCTTCTACCATAATCTTGATAATCGTTCCGGGAAGATGAGAAACCACGTCACCAGCCGACGGCTTATGCCACATCGGTCGGCTCTTATACTTCGCTGTCAGCAACGTCTTATATTTACGTGCCGTCACCACAAAGTCTACATATTCTTCTTGCTGGTGTTTCTTTTCCATACTCTCATCAATTTAGAACGGAGGCAAACCGTGCTTCTTGGCCGGTCTGTATTCCTCTTTTAGAATGGAAAGCTTCAGTGCGTGTAGCAATAATGAACGGGTTTCTTTCGGTTCGATCACAGAGTCGATAAATCCCTTGGAAGCCGCCACGTACGGGTTCGCGAATTTCTCGATATATTCTTTCACCTTCTCCTGACGCATAGCGTTCTGATCTTCCGCCTCCATGATCTCCTTGCGGAATATGATGTTAGCTGCACCTTCCGGACCCATAACAGCGATCTCCGCGCTCGGCCAAGCGAACATGAAGTCAGCGCCCAAGTGACGGGAGTTCATAGCTATATAACCTCCACCGTACGCCTTGCGCAAGATAACCGTGATCTTAGGAACAGTAGCTTCCGAATACGCATACAGAACCTTAGCCCCATGACGAATCACACCCGCATGCTCTTGATCTACGCCCGGCAGATAACCCGGCATATCCTCCAACGTGATGATAGGAATATTGAATGAGTCGCAGAAACGGATGAAACGAGCGGCCTTGTCAGCGCTATCACAATCAAGCACGCCGGCCAGAACCATCGGTTGATTGGCAACGAAACCTACCGTTTCTCCTGCCATACGGCCAAAACCGATCACAATATTAGCAGCCCACAACTCTTGAATCTCCAAGAAGTCCGAGTCATCGACGATACATCTGATAACGTCTCGCACATCATACGGCTGTTTCGGGTCCGCCGGAACTACTTGCTCGATATTCAGCATAGCGGACGGCTCTTTCGGCTCAACCACTTTCGCACGCTCCTGATTATTCCAAGGGATGAAGCTAACCAAACGTTTCACCTGATCGAAACATTCTTGCTCGCTCAAGGCATAGAAATGAGCGTTACCTGTAGTCTCTGCATGAACACGTGCGCCACCAAGGTCTTCCATTGAGATATCCTCACCCAGCACGGTCTTGATAACGTTCGGTCCCGTGATAAACATCTTAGAGATGTTCTCAACCACAAACACGAAGTCCGTCAACGCCGGAGAATAAACGGCACCACCGGCACAAGGACCGAGGATCAAGGAAATCTGAGGGATCACGCCCGAGGCGATCGTATTGCGATAGAATATTTCACCATAACCAGCCAAAGCACCAACACCTTCTTGGATACGCGCGCCACCCGAGTCATTGATTCCGATGATCGGGCATTTCATCTTCAACGCATGATCCATGATCTTGGTGATCTTACGAGCATGCTGCAAACCTAACGAACCACCGGCAACCGTAAAGTCCTGCGCATAGATGCAAACCGGGGCACCAAAGATCGTACCCGTACCGGTAACCACACCATCACCCGGCAGAACCTTCTTCTCCATACCGAAATCACGGCCATCGTGTTTCACGAACATGTCATACTCATGGAAAGAGTTCTTATCCAACAAAGCCAAGATACGCTCCCGGGCAGTAAGCTTACCCATCGCCACCTGCTTTTCGATAGCAGCCTCACCACCGCCCATCTCGATAACGGCTTTCTTTTCCCTGAGGGCCTCAATGTTTTTACTTAAATCTGTCATATTGATTATTTATAGATTTATTATTTACCAACGGCTTTTGCCCGGTAAGAGCAACGAACCGTCCCTTTAATAATACTATTTAATTTGCCTTTGTTCAATTGACGGCGAATAGCGGAGACATTGTCGATAAAGACATGCCCCGTCAGATGCTCGCACTCATGCTGCACAATACGGGCGGCGAAACCTTCCACCACTTCCTCGTGCTCCTCCCAATTCTCATCCCAATATCTCACACGAACCGTTTTCGAGCGAGACACTTTCTCGTGTATACCCGGCAGGCTCAAGCAGCCTTCCTCCATAGCTATTTCCTCCTCGCTACGTTCCAAGAACTCGGGATTAATCAACGCACGCTTGAAACCCTTGCATTCAGGGAAGTCATCTCCCATCACATCACCGTCTATAACCACCAAACGGATAGACAAGCCCACCTGAGGAGCGGCAAGTCCTACCCCATCGGCATTATACATCGTTTCAAACATATTGGCAACCAACTGTTTCAAGTCGGGATAATCTTTAGGTACATCCTCAGCCTCTTTTCTTAGTACGGGCTGACCATATAAAAATACGGGTAAAATCATAAGTTATAACTGATATTTTTTACTTTCTAAATAAGCTTGCAAAATAATAACGGCGCTAATCTCATCGACCAATCCTTTATCTTGCCGTTTCTTTTTCTTTAAACCGCCTTCCAACATGGCCTTATGAGCTAAGACCGACGTGAACCGCTCGTCGTAATAAGTTACCGGGATACTTGGTATCGTCCTTTTCAGATGGGTCACGAACGCCTCCACATACTTCATGTTCTCAGAAGGCTCATTGTTCATTTGCTTCGGAAGCCCGACCACAAATAAATCCACCGGTTCCCGCGATATGTAATCCGACAGGTATTTCACAACCTCTCCACTTGGGACTGTCGCCACGCCGTTAGCGATCATTTGTAAAATATCCGTAGCGGCTATCCCCGTACGTTTCCGGCCGTAATCTATTGCAATTATTCTTCCCATCGAGCGCGAATATAGCATAAATATAAATACAGATTACACAAATCCGCAAAAAGTGTGCAACAAATCGGATTAATACGCATTCTTCTCTCCCTTGAACATATTCAGTACCGTAACCACAATAATCTTTAAATCAAGGAAAAACGTCCAATTCTCTATATACCACACATCTCTCTTCACACGTCCTTCCATCTGCTCCAGCGTCTTGGTCTCACCCCGGTAACCGGTGACTTGCGCCCACCCCGTTACTCCCGGTTTCACCAAATGCCGCACCATATACTTATCGATCAACGCCGAGTACTGCTCGGTATGCTTCAACATATGCGGACGAGGGCCTACCACGGACATATCGCCCAGCAAGACGTTCACGAACTGAGGGAACTCATCCAGATTCGTCCGGCGCAAGAAATCGCCGATCCGGGTCTTCCGAGGATCGTTCTTAACGGCCTGCAAGGTATCAGCCTGCGCATTCACCTTCATCGTACGAAATTTGAAACATTCGAAGTCATGCCCATACAATCCCGTACGTTTCTGCTTAAACAAGATCGGGCCGGGTGAGCTTAACTTGATCATTATACCGACCACGATGTACAGGATCGGATAAATCGTGAGCAAAATCACCAAAGAGAAAAATATATCGAACGTCCGTTTCAAGAACCGGTTATAGGCGGATTGCAAAGGCTCCCGGCGGACCGTCAGCAATGGGATCGATTCCATCACCTCCATCACCATACTCTTCTTTACATCCCGGTAAAACTCGGGCACGATATAGAAACGCACCATCTTCTTCTCGGCGAAATTCAGAAGCCGTACGATCTTTCCGTTGTTCGTACCCGGCAAGGTACAATAAATCTCATCGATATCATGCTCCAGCACATACGCTTCCACCTCACTCGTCTTACCCAAGTAATTAGGTAAAACGTCTTTCAACGAGTCATTGTCATCAAAGAATCCCTTTACACTAAACCCATAGCTCAAATCATCTTTCATGACTTGGTAAAGCTCCATACCATTCTTTCCGGCCCCCACAATCACCACCTTCTTAAAGTTATAGCCTTTTCGCCTGTACAACTTTAAAGATAGGCGCACCAAAACCCGCCAAAGCGAAAACAAGATGATAGAAACCCCGTAATAGACCAAGAGGAAGGTAGCCAGAATATCCCCTACATTCAAGAAGATCAAGCAAGTAGCGAATAAAAAGATAAGTACGGTAACCAATCCGAACGCCCGTTGCACAATCTTGTCGATAAACACGACCGCCTGATGCAATTGAATCGGGATAAAATATAAAGAGAAGAAATAACAGAAGTTCAATAACAGAATAACCTCTCTCAAATTATAGGATATCGCTTCCGTGTATTTCGGGCCAAGCAGATGAAAAACGGCCATAAACAAGAGATTCAATACGATCAAATCTCCTACACCAATCAGCCATTGGATTAAATAACCATGTTTTTTGTTCAATATCATAGCAATTCGATAAATTCTCACAAAAGTAAGTATTTTTCGGCGCAAAAAAAAAGGCCGCACTTAGAAGTACGGCCTTTTTAAAGTATTAATTCGTAAATTAATTATTAGCGCTCATAATTACTACACGGTTCCAGCTATTTTCGCCATAAGGTTGTTCGTCCGAACCTCTCCACTCGATAGTGATCTGGCTAGAAGAGATACCGTATTTATCGATAAGTTCCTTAGCGACCGCTCTAGCACGTTTCTCAGAAAGACCCATGTTATAATCAGAAGTACCCGTCTTCTTATCAGCGTAACCAACTACCTTGATCGGAGCGTTGTTGTTCTTCATGAACTCAGCTGTGTTATAGATATTGATCTGCTGGTTCTTGTCGATCTTAGCGCTGTTGATGCGGAAGTAAACCACATTGTCAACGTAGTTATTTACAACTTCAGTAACTGTCTCTTGGCACTCAGGGCAAGAAACCGGACGTTTGCTCAACTCATCGTTAGCAGCACGCAAAGAGTTGATCTGGCCGTTCAAGTCGTTCAACAAAGCGTAATCCATCGGCTCCAATACCTCGAAGTCTGTCTTACCCAATTTGAATGTCAAACCAGCGCTCAACTGAACGATACCATCTGTCAGGTGATTCATCTCGACACGGTTAAACTGCTCGTTCAACAAAGAACCTTGGATCTCAACGTTCAAATCAACACGTTTGCTCAAACGGAAAGCGGTTAAGATACCAGCGTTCAACGTAGGAGACTCCGTTCTTGGACGATCATAAGACTCTGTAGTCTTGAAACGCTGCGCATAACCAAAACCGACCCAAGGAATCAAGCGGAACACTTTAGATTCTCTGTAAGGAGCCCAGAAGTTAGTAACATCCCACAATAAATCTACGTGAGCGGCTACATATTTATTATGTTGCATAAACTGTGCGCCATCACCTTCAAAACCGTGGATAATACCACCATTTAACTGGGTACGGAATCCTAAATACGGATTAAACCACTTACCAAAAGATACTTGTGGAGCGAAGTTTAAACGATTCTTGAAATCAGCCTCTCCATTTTGGTCTCCTAACAATACGCTGGCTCCACCCGCAATTGAAATAAACCAATTGTCGCGAGCTTTATTCTTCTTGAAATTAGTCTTATAACCAGCCTCATTGCTGAACCCCACCTGCGGTTGATATTCCTGTGCTGCCACAGAGAATACAAAACCTGATAACAAAGCTAAAAGTAAAACCTTAGTCTTCATATTTTCAACATTTTAATTAAACAATCAATTACCTAATATCTTAAAATTGACACAAAATTAACTCTTTTTGTAATTACAACAAATAAAATCTTCAAATTGTTTCGAACTCACTCGAAATAGTTCAAAATTTTATAGCCCCCCTCTTTCAGATAAGACTCCTTCTTCATTAGTTTTATATCGTTCTTCATCATATCCTCAATTAAAGCCGCTAATGAATACTCCGGTTCCCACCCTAAACGAGTACGTGCCTTCGTAGCGTCACCGATCAGCAACTCTACTTCCGTAGGGCGGAAATACTGCGGATCTACTCCTACAACTTCCTCACCCACACGTTTCTTAAAGTTTTCCAGGTAGGCATCACCAACCTTCTTGACGAACAACTCCTCGTCTATCGACTCTAAGATAGCAACCTCGTCTATCCCTTCTCCTTTAAAGCGGATTCCCACGCCAATTTCCTCAAAAGCCATACGGATAAAGTCCCGAATCGTTGTAGTAATCCCGGTAGCTATGACATAGTCCGAGGGTTCATCTTGTTGCAAAATAGCGTACATGGCACGCACGTAATCTTTTGCGTGTCCCCAATCCCGTTTGGAGGAAAGATTACCCATATAAACCTTTTTTTGCATACCCAAAACGATACGTGAAACCGCCCGGGTTACCTTACGGGTCACGAATGTCTCTCCCCTTAATGGAGACTCGTGATTAAACAAGATGCCATTGGAAGCGTGCATATGATAGGCCTCCCTGTAATTCACCGTAATCCAGTAACCGTATAGTTTCGCTACCGCATAAGGGCTTCTCGGATAGAAAGGAGTAGTCTCCCTCTGCGGCACCTCTTGCACCAAGCCATACAACTCAGATGTAGATGCCTGATAAATACGTGTCTTCGGGATCAAGTTCAGCAAGCGGACCGCCTCTAGGATACGCAATACGCCCAAACCATCCGCATTCGCCGTATATTCGGGAGTGTCGAAACTTACTTTTACATGGCTCATGGCGGCCAGATTATAGATCTCGTCCGGTTGAACCTCGCCAATGATACGTGTAAGATTCAAACTATCCGTTAAATCGCCATAATGCAGAATCAAATTACGGTTTTCCACATGCGGGTCTTGATACAAATGATCGATACGATCCGTATTGAACATGGAAGAACGACGCTTGATACCATGTACCGTATATCCTTTCTTAATCAAGAACTCAGTAAGATAAGCCCCATCCTGTCCCGTAATACCCGTTATTAACGCTACTTTGCCCATTTCTCTAATTTTCAATTTTCAATTCTCATTTTTCAATTCCCAAGTACCATTCATAGAGTCGCTTCACGCCCTCCTCGATCTCGATCGTATGGCGCCAACCCAAGGCATGCAACTTGCTTACATCTGTCAGCTTACGAAGCGTACCGTCCGGCTTGGACGAGTTAAACCTCAACTCGCCCTCGAACCCGATCTCTCGCCGGATCAGTTCGGCGACCTCACGGATCGAAAGCTCGATACCCGTACCTATATTAATATGTGTATTCCGGACCTCGCCCTCCTTCTGGCGGACATCCTCGAAATCCACGTGTTCCATGATATAAACAGAAGCATCGGCCATCTCCTCGCTCCATAAAAACTCACGAAGCGGCTTGCCGGTTCCCCACAGCTCCACCTCGCCCGGACGGATACCCTGTTTATCCAATACGGAGAGTATCTCCGGCTCGGAGGCCTTCCCAGACACGCCCTCTACCGGACGAATGTCCATATCCTTACGCAAGGCCTCCCAATCTCCCATATGCAGGCATTTCGCCAGATGGATCTTACGGATCATGGCTGGCAACACATGCGAGGTCTCCAGATTGAAATTATCATTCGGCCCGTAGAGGTTAGTAGGCATCACGGCGATATAGTTCGTACCGTATTGCAGGTTGTAACTCTCGCACATCTTGATACCCGCTATCTTGGCGATCGCATAAGGTTCGTTGGAATATTCCAAGGGAGATGTCAGCAAGCAATCCTCCGGCATCGGCTGCGGAGCCTCACGAGGATAGATGCAGGTGCTTCCCAAGAATAATAATTTCTTTACATTGTTTTTCCAAGAGGCATGAATGACATTATTCTGGATCATCAAATTATTGTAGATAAAATCGGCACGGTACAGACTGTTCGCCATGATACCGCCGACGTGCGCCGCCGACAAGAACACATAGTCCGGCCGTTCAGCGGCAAAAAACTCGTTCACAGCGGCTTGATCCGTCAGATCCAGTTCCGCATGCGTACGAAGCAGGAAGTTCGTATACCCTTTGCTACGCAAATTATTCAGGATGGCGGAGCCTACCAAGCCCCGGTGACCGGCAACAAATATTTTACTGTCTTTTTCCATCGATATCTCGTATTCTGAACTACTTCTACTTATTAATCAACCTCATCAAATACTGGCCGTACTGATTCTTAATCATCGGCAAAGCCACTTGCTCAAGTCGCTTCTCATCAATCCATCCTTGCTTGAAAGCGATCTCCTCCAGACAAGCCACCTTCAGTCCCTGTCTCTTCTCGATCACCTCCACGAAAGTAGATGCCTCAGACAACGAGTCGTGAGTCCCGGTATCCAACCAAGCGAATCCACGTCCCAATAGCTGCACTTTCAACTCTCCATCCTTCAAGAACCACTGGTTCACGGTAGTGATCTCCAGCTCTCCACGGGCGGAAGGCTTGATATTCTTGGCCACGCCCACCACCTTGTTCGGATAGAAATACAATCCTACCACGGCGTAATTCGACTTCGGTTCCTTCGGTTTCTCCTCGATACTGAGGACGTTCCCATCCGCGTCGAACTCGGCCACGCCATAGCGTTCCGGATCGTTTACGTAGTAACCGAACACGGTCGCTTTTTGTTCGTTCTCCGCCTTGTCAACGGCCTCTTTTAACATACGGGTAAAGCTCTGTCCGTAAAAGATATTATCGCCAAGTACCAAGCAAACGGAGTCATCGCCGATAAAGCGCTCTCCAATGATGAAAGCTTGCGCCAATCCGTCCGGCGAAGGCTGCTCGGCATATTCAAAACGAACGCCATAATCGGAGCCATCGCCCAGTAAACGACGAAAGCCCGGCAAATCCTGCGGGGTCGATATAATAAGAATCTCCCGTATCCCCGCCAGCATGAGCACGGATACCGGATAAAAAATCATCGGCTTATCATAAATAGGTAGAAGTTGCTTGGAAACTCCTTTAGTGATCGGATACAAGCGGGTACCCGATCCTCCGGCTAAAACTATACCTTTCATATTCTTTCCATTTTGTTCGACAATATTCGCTTAGGATCGATTCCACACCGTCCCTAAAACTATACAAAGTTAAACAAATAATAATAGATTAGCGCATGGTTTTCAAAAAATCGTCCATATTCTGATACAATGGGACGCCATAGCGCACACAAGTTAAGCGCACATTATCATACCGGTAAAAGCCGGGCTCGCAAATCACCCGCAACTTTCCGGAGCGCATAAACAGCCCCATCTCCAATAAAGTTATCGGGGATTTGCTGCTCGCCAGAATGTTCATGATAATCAGATCGGCTTTCTCCAGATGCTCCAGTTCCCAATTCACTTGATGCTCAAAATCGGACATTTCCCCGCTCAACCCTTTATCCCTACGAGGATTGAACAAGAGATACCGTCCCTCCGGAAGCGCCCGGAACCAGTCACAGGTAGCCTTCTGCCAATCCACACTTTTCCCCATATCGATCGTGCCGGCCAAAAAGATTTTTTGGTATACAGCTTCATCCAAATCCTTATTTTCAGTATCGGGATACAAGACAACGACCTCAGATTGGGCAAACCCTCCCATCGGCACCAAAAACAAATATAATATACACAGTACAATATTTCTCATATTCATGTCTCAAAGCTTACTTTTCAAGCAACAAACTTCGCAAAAAAACATGAATCCAACAAATACATTCACTTTAAATGTGGGCAACAGTCTTGTATATACTAATAGGATATCACGAGAAGTAGTACTTACTTGGACGGTGAAGTATATCTCCTAGGGTACTTGCAGTATATCTTCTCCAAGGAGAGGAGTATATGTAAACACTCGATTCAAGGCAAAACGTATAGTATCTTGACTATGCCTAAATTTACTTCACAGATTTTACTGTTATTTTCTAAGGTACTTCA